>Ga0315914_1000039_pt1 | contig 96869 bp, 50 predicted proteins | sample MpolenodulesMG_FD_203920 | JGI IMG/M metagenome (GOLD analysis project Ga0315914, IMG submission 203920) | Medicago polymorpha root nodule microbial communities from Los Angeles, California, United States - elongated nodules | ecosystem: Host-associated > Plants > Roots > Nodule | place: USA...
ATATATATATATATATATATATATATAAAAAATTACTTTTTTTGGTTGAACATATTTACCAATTTAAACAGAAAGAAATAATAATCCATAAAAAATTAAATGATAGAGAAGTCAAACAAAATTTATTCAAATAAACCTCGAAGCACGTCTGCAAAACGGGCACTAGTGCCTCCAATCAACAAAAAAAATCTCAATTATTCACCATTCTTCCAACTCAATTTCTTGCCAAATTGTTAATTTCGCTATAATGCTTTTCTATATAGAGCTTCAACATCTGGTAATTAACAATAGGTTTGGATTCCATCCAGCCAGGGGGCATGGCAGCCGAAATCCTTTTTATCATTTTTCTCTTATTAATCGATGGTAGAGGTTATTGCTACGTCGTAGCAATTGAATTGTTGCAAGTTTCAGTCAGTAAAATCGAGAATTGAAGTGTCAATTGGTGAGACTCCAATGCCTTAAATGCCTCTAGAATTATTTTTTCAATAAAAAGATTGAAAATATGAACAAAACTTATATACAGTTAGCAATTAGCATCAATAAGTGTTTTTACACAAAAGTGCATAAACAGCAATTATACAAAATAAAAAAGTCGAAACAAAGACTGTAAGGCTCAAGGTAAAAATAAAATAGAATAAAATTGGTTTTGCCTTAAAAATAAAGTAGAATAATAAATGTGCCCACAATAAACACCTATTATACAAAGCCGTTAGGATCGGTCTAGAGGTTAGAGGCTGAGGTAGTATACATAACGTCCTAGGTTCAATCTTCCTTGCCTTCATCGTATGTGAAAATACCGATATTATACAACATACAAAGAGAAGTATGAAGAAAAAAAATACTAAGATTCACAATAATAATTACAATATTAGGAACCACATTTATCTAGCTCAGTCATCTGTTCTGTCTATACGCTTGCTGTCTAAAAGAACACCGTGATCCCAAATTTCAGTGTACCTATTCATATGACAGTACACAAAAAGTCAATTCCATGACAGGCAATCATACTAAAAAGTAAGTACAATATTCTTCAGTCATTTCACATGAAGTGTATCCTATATACTCCAATTGTAAAATTTCAAAAGTTGCAAGATTAACATTTTGACATTTCTGAAGTGTATCCTATATACTCCAATTGTAAAGTTTCAAAAGTTGCAAGATTAACATTTTGACATTTCAAATTGGTAGTGATAGAAGTTAAACACAAGTTTGTAAACAGGGGGATGCTTGACAAGGGTTTTGCCTCTTAAAAATAAGTGAAGTATAATTAATTATGGGATTTGAACTTTATATCATGGTTTATCATGGTTTCAAGTTGTGGTAGGAGAGAGGGTCATTGTTGAATCTAACTCCCAAACATCAATTGATTAACAAAGGATGCTCCTATCTTTATCCAAGTTTTAACTTCGCGGAGGAAATTCAGAGTTCTTGTCCGGAATTGATATCTGCCCTTTTGTTCATATCCTACGTGAATCTAATGAAGTACCAGATGGCTTTGACAAGTTTGGTTTAAGCTTAGATTCTTGTAGAAGAGTTTTTTTATCTAGTGCCTAATTTTATTTTTGCCGTCTTGATGGCAGTCGCTGCTTGGACCAAAATAGTAAAATTACCTCAATTACAGACAACTATAACCAAGACTTTTCCCCCTGGATAAGGTTAGCCACATAGATCAATTGATTGCTATAAAGTCTTGCCATTTATCTCGACATCTCTCTTATTGATTTTGTCCGATGTTTTTTCTTTTGGCCTTCTTCTATCTCTAGGTATTGGACCATCCTCCATATCATCAATCTTTACTACTGATGCGTTTACAAGTCTTCTTCACACATATTCAACTAAGACTTTCTTTCCTACTGAATGTCTAGAAGTCCTGGCTCAACAAGAAAATGCCGAAATTGCAAGGCCGGACGTCGTGATCCGGGACCTCACAGTTGTATGTGAGTTTATTTTCAGTGGTTTACCACTTCATCTAAGACCAAAAAAAAAAATTATTTATGTGAATAAATGACGCCACAATGACTATCACGCTAAAGTTAATGTCCTGGATTGGTGGTCAAATTAAAGTTAAGGACTTGAGGTCCTTCAACAACACTTCTTTTTCCTCTCAAATGTCAATGTCATGTCTAACAGAAAGAAGATTTAAACAGTGGCTAATATAAGTTGTTTGGCGAAGAAATATAATCAGCATACTGAAAGATAATACACATGTGAACAAAAAGAGCAGCCCAGTGCACTAAAGCTCCCGCATACGCAGGGTCCGGGAAGGGATCAACCATTTTGGTGTATTGTACGCAGCCTTACCCTGTTTTTTACACAAGAGGCTGTTTCCAGGACCTCATCTCGTGACCTTTCAGTCACGTGACAGCAACTTTACCATTGCATCAAGGCTCCCCTCATAAAACACATGTGAACAACTCAACTAATTAAACTAACCGAGCTTTTACCTCTCTCCATTTGCATTCACACAAAAAAACTGGCCATGCCGCCATCCGTCTTTGAAATTGCCAAAGAAGGCATCACCAGACTTTGTGTAAAACCGCCCCTCTCCATTTGCCTTTCCCTTCCAGAAGTTTGCAAACCACCGATCACCAGTGTGAAAATAAAACCAACCCTACATAATTGATAAGCATCATTTACCTTCTTCTAGTGTTTTACCAAAGTAATAGTCAGTGCTCTCACACGCACATAAATTAGACAATTTGGCAAAGAAAACCCCACATGGCCCATACAATAACAGTTGCTAGAAAACTTGCATACAGCAGTAATTTGAGTATGGTTACAACATATCAACGGTAAAATGATATTCAAATATAATTACTTATTGTTCATGTTGAGCTTTGACCAGAGTTATATTTAAAATGGTACAAACCTTGCCGTGCATGACATCATCCCTCCACGATCCTTGAAACATATCTCCATTCTTGAAATAGAATGTTCCTGGACCTGATCTCTTGCCGCTGTGCCATAAACCATCATAGATATTTCCATCTCCAAGAACAAGACGCCCCTGGTTGTAGATTTTCATTTAACATAATTATTCTCTTCAGCTTGTTGGCCAAAAAAAGAGGAAAAAGAATTCCGGAGTCTAGCTGGAATAAGCTCTGCTTGCTTTTATAAATTTGTAAGAATTTACCTTCCCTTCAGGCAGACCACCTTGGCATCGTCCCTTGTATCTTCCTCCCCTATATTGTATTTCCACAACAGGACTCCACTTTGTTGACAAATCACGTTCTGCCTCCTGTAAATATAAAGTCAAACCTAAAAAATTCTTACCACCTGGATTGCAATATATTTTCAAAATTTACGCACAAAAATGAAAATTTAAAACAAATGAAGTAATGATAGTTACATAGTTCAACCTACTACTTTACAATTAAACTTTAACAAATCTCAATGGATCAGCGTCCACACTTCCTTTCTTCTTAGTATAAAGAATTGTGTCATTTACATTGTCAGCTACAGAACTCATGTGTTTCTAGGACAACACTTTTTCCCACCAATATCATTAATAATACTGATAGAACATTGCTAATGTTCTCTATTTAGTAATATATGCATGAGCAATCATAAAAAAATTCAAGTCACTCTTACCAGCATAGATGCTGCACGAACAGACAGAACACCGTGCTTCTTTGGTTTGTTACTATTAGCGTGTTTTGCCTTCAAAAATGAAGATGTAAATTCCATCACTGCTTCCACACCTGCCTCCGGCTCATGCTTTTTTGACATAAATGAGATTTCTAAACAGTCTTTCGACTCTTCGGAAGGCCTCACACCAACAGGAAGGTGGAATATGCTTAGGTTATCCACCATTGGTGCATCATCAGCTTCCCTTTCTTGGGCCCACTCTTTTGCCACTTCAAATCCAGGGCCCAGATTCCAGTTTCCAAGCTGCTCCCTAGGAAAAGCAGAGTCACCTAGTGCAAGTTGATTTGAATATGAACAATTAAACAGCAGAAATAGAAATTATTCACAATTGTCAAGTGCACCAACACAGAAAAATAATTATCCATCTCTCAAAATTACCTTCTTCATTAACGGATTCATAAGGGATAGGACAATTAGCTAAGGTGTCAAATAAATCTTCATTTTTTTCAGAATCCCTGTCATGTAATACAGGATAAAATTTGTTTAAAAAAGGAAACGCAAAAGAGAGAGAACCTGCATGTAAGATAATGTAAGTAAGATAGAGAGGAAACCTTGAAGCAGACAACTTTGAGCTGTTATTGCTCGTGTCTGGTTGCAACTCTGCACAGTGTTTGTCAAATCTGTCATCTATAATACTGGGAGCGATCCTATTTTCCCCCTTATCAACGTTATAAGATCTCATTGTTTCATGAGAAGATACTGCATCCTCTTTCACAGAGACAGTTTGTTGCTGACTATGTTTTCCCCAAAAGCCAAAAACAAGAGGAAAATGCAGGGCAAGTTTGGATAGTATACCACCACTCTGGGAAGGTTGTTGTACGGTTGAGCTGCTATAATCATATGAAGAGGGAAACCGGTCAAACATTCTTGGACGTATGGACCCCTAATACTTAACAAATAAAGAAAAACCTTGTCCCATTGCTTACATCTGATCTGGTTAATCATTACCATCAAAATTACACATGCCACACTATCCAATGACCAGGAAGCAACGGTCTACTGAATGACAATTATTTTCAAACGATAGTCAACAACAAAATGTTATAAGAGCGTGTAAATTTCCTCATAATCATCACACAAATTCATTCTTCTTAAGACCTGTTCACAGCCACTTAACAGACACTTGAAATTCTTTTGGTAATCCTATCTAAATACTCTTACATTAAACCAATGATGAGATCCTTGTATAATGTCAATCACTTATTATTACCAGCAATTTCACTACCTTTAGTTCTGCAGGATTTTCAGATACCTGTTTTCCAAAATCTAGTACCTCAGTGCCAGTTTTATCGATTTAAAATCAGATTATACATCAATTTTCGACTTCAAATAAACCCCCACCCCATTGATGCAAACCACAAGCGTAAAATCAGAAGAAAAAAAAACTCCATCAAGGACCATATACAACATGAGGAAGAAATTTGAAGCTCGTATTTTTTTTTGGAAAGCTCGTATTTGACAATAAGGCATGCATAATATATCAAAACTAGCATTTTACCAGCAAAAAGTTTTCTAAACTCTTATACTGATGCTGAGACTACAGAAAATTAGACAACATCCACACATTTAACCTTTGAGTCACGTCACATGTAGATAAATCATGCTTAGTGTCAATCGCACGGCAACATTAACAGTAAGAACTATTGCTGCTATCAAATTCAGTCACGAAAAAAGAGTTTACTAAAGCATTCATAACTTCAAGTGAGATAGATGATTACAAAAGTCTCCTTCTCTTTGCAACAAAACAAAGATACTTACCCAAGTGTAAGGACAGTCGTGATCAGTAGGTTGGGCTCGACATCAGGCTCAAGTACTGTTGATATTATAATATCCCTCGTGTATTCTGTTGTTTGACGGAAAGTACGCAGAAAGACTGCTATATCACTATCATTGATGGGCTCAGAACACGCAATAATGCATATGACTGCACTATTTGGATCCTGAAAAAACATGGCAATTATAATTTTATACAATGGAAGAGAAGGAATGCGAATCAGAAAAGTAAAAAGCTTAAGATCAAATACTCTTAAAAAGTTATCTAAAACAAATGGCAGAGGAAATCATTCTGAAAAAGGGTCTACTAGCAATATGGTCATTTTATGCAAAAGAAAAAAAAATGCATTTGTGCGATCTGCAAACAAAGCAAAAATAACTAAAAAGTGTGAAAATTTAAGCTAGGTGATACCTTCAAAGAAACACCCAGGAAAGGACAATCAAATATAGACTGCAAAATTGAAGTTTTGATATTATAAGCAGCCCCAAATCCAATTCTGGCTTCTTTATAACACTCCAATATCTGTAAATAGTAAGACAAGTTTTAGAAAAGGTGAGTGCATTGATAATCAAGTTTGGTCCTATTTCAATAAAGATATAAACAAACAGGGCTATAAAGCAACATTTATGGGGAAAAAGAGTGTCTTAGAACTTACTTTAATAATTTCTGAATTGCAGGTTTCTTTCATGCTATTATGCAATCTATCTATATATTTTCTGTGCATTTCCTGTAAAACATTCCATCTATAAGTCTTTAACCATATGATATTTTTACACAAACAAAGAGCAAAAGAAATACATCGAAATGAAACTTACAGATTTTAGAACAGATATGGCCTTAATAGCTAGCAAAACAGCATCATTTGCAGTCTTCATAGCCTCATCTAGAGTCAACAAGTCTTTTTTGAGAAGTGCGTCGATATCAATTTCTGTCTCATAAACAACAAAAGTGGGCAAAATTTCAAACTTTTTGTAGGCGTTTTGATGATCCTATTAAACACATAAATTATATTTTTCTTTCTTCTCCTATTCAACTTTTATCAGTTTAATTGACAGGAACTTTACACCACTTCCAGCATCCACCCTTAATCCCAAGGATAGAAATCCATCCAATTACCATACCTTTCCAATTATTGTCACCCTATGCATGTTAAACTTGAGAAACTCTTAAGAATGCCTTTTTTTGCATTACAAGCAGTGTGGTTGGTTGAAGTAAATGTACTGATAATTTATTTATTTTTAAGAATGCAGGAAATAAGTTATATTTAAAAAAAAAATGTATTGATAATTGTGTCCAAGTTTGAGTATTTTCGGGCAATATGGATCGGAGTTCTTTTGTATGCGTGGCATGCAGGAAATATAATTCAAAAAGCATTCCTAAAATATGTACAAAAAATTGATTTTAACCTATTTGGTTACTTTCATACTTGTAGGAAGGTCTTCAAAATCAGTCTCATGTGCCCAATTCTCATACTTTCTATGATTTCAAGCTGGTAAGCAAAGAAAATCTTGCAAAAGAGAATGTAGCCATGAAATTTATAAGGGTGTTTATTTTATATGAAGTAAATAAAAATATATATTTCCCTCTTCTTCACTACTACATAAAGTCACTCCATAGTTCAGACCCATGGCCATCAGACTAACAAGCCCAACTAACACCTACCAAATATCAGATTGACAAGTATTGATTTTATAACTGATTCACTTTCACATAATGTGTTACAACAACAACCAAGCCTTATTCCACTAAGTGGGGTCAGCTACATGAATCAAACAACGCCATGGTGTTTTATTATAAAATATATTTTTATCAAACGCATTAATCTCTGTATCCTTCTTGATAGTTTCTCTTATTGTTTTTCTAGGTCTTCATCTACCTCTAGTGATTTGACTCCCCTCCATTTGACCTACTGTCCTTACTACTGAATTCATAGGTCTTCACATATTGTGTTACCAGACAAAAAGAGACATTGAGCCAAACATCAGCAAGCTTCACCTTCAGACTTAGCAAAGCCAAACATGATAAGAGTATGACAGCCTTTAATGAAGTTTTTAATCAACACAACTAAATCTTTCAGAAAAAGAAAAATTTGTAAAAATATGGCACATAACTCACCAATAAGTAAATTAGAATTCTCCTTAAGTTTCCCCATCAAAGCTTTTACCTGAGAATTCATGACACGAATAATTATATCATGCAAACAAAAATGCTTGAATTACAAAACATAATTGATTAAACAAGGAAACTAAAGCAATAGTTAAGTGAAAAATATTAAGATGGTTAATAATGTCTAGCATCATATTGCACGGAGATATGTTTCAAAAATTATCATAGAGATTGCTTTGAGGTTATGATTTCTGATGCCATTACAGTAACAAAGTAAATTATACAAAGCGGCATGCATACCTCATCTTTTCGTCTTAACCCTTCAAAGCTAAAAGGCTTCAAAACTATGGCAATTGTGAGTCCATTTGTTGACCTTACAGTTTCAAAGATATCAAAAGCGACAATGTGATCTGATCCATATCCTGCACTAGCCACCTAAGGAAGAAAAATGGGGGATAACCAAAGGTCATATTTAGACCACTTTCAGGAATCATGGCTGGAAAAATACAACTTAAGGCCATACATCCTAATTCATGTCAGTCAGCTTTACCGTATCTAACAATCAAAAAGTCATGCCTAAGAATTTCAGTTGAATAAAATAAAATATCTTTTTAACGGTAATGAATAACAAATTTAAGCAGTTCAGTTGACTTGTGTACTTCAAAGTTCAAACATCAGTTTAACATGATAAAGCAAACTACACTTGAGGTAACTTTATGGATGAAGATCACCAATATTGAAACAAAGATTTTATTACAAGAGTTTTAAGGAAAGGAATGTACAAACAAGGACAATGGTCTTTGAGCACGACTTCATAAATATTTGGGCTTTGACAATTCCTGGGGAAGGTTCTGCAGAGAGAGCGTTAAATATCAGTACCTTTAAACAACAGAATGTGACATATGTATGGATATTTGAACTAAATTTCACCCTTTTTTTTCTTTACTTCGTTTTCTATTTTAGCTTTAAACTTCATTTTTTTTGGTAGTGAAATGCATAGAAAAACGAAGAAAAAGTGAAGAAGAATCACAGAAAGAAGATGCAAACCTTGTTTAATAGACCTTTGTTGTAGTTGCACTTGTTGTGAATCTTTCACAATGACATTCCTGGCACAAAGTGAATATCAACAATTATAATCTAATTTTACTAGTAAATTACTTTCAAGATCCGACAGTAGCAATTACATGAAACTAGGTTTAGACTAGATGATTACCAAAAGCGTAGAGAAGACAGCTGAAATGGCGAATTCAAGCAGAAATCAATAACCGCGTCCTTTCTACCGCCAATTGCAATGACTTCAACGAAATCGGATTTCGATTCTTCTCCGATATCAATTCCGCCGCTGTAACCGTTGGACGACGGAAGTTTGTCCTCCGTGCACATTGTGATATGTATTAACGGTTTTGAATTGCGATTGTGACGAAATCCATAATCGCAGTGACGAAGAAGAGAAAGAGAGCATCGACATTGAAATTGAAATTGAAATTGATTAGGAATGGCTTTGAAGGTTGTGGGGAATGCAGAAAGCTCCATTTAGCGTTGCTTTGCTGTAGTACAAAGAATAGAATAGATAAGGCTTCCTTCCATTAAGGCTTCTATTGTTTCTCTTTCTAGTATTCCTACACTATTTTTTCAAAAGAAAATAAAAAACTCTTTCATACGTAAAAAAGTGTGATAGTAGGATTTTGATCGATTGTGTATACAAACTTATTTTGTATGGTCATTCCACCACCATTAATCTCTTTGTAAAATATCATCATTAAAAAATGTGAATGTTTAAGAGAAGTTTGAGATATCCTTGATGTAGAAGAATCTCATCCAATGGAAAACATAATAAAGTTTAGTGAGAAATGGTCATTCTGATTTTTTAATTTGAAACAAGTAATCATAATAGTCCTATTGAAATTTCAAAATATTCCTTAATTATGCAATCCGTTAGTCAAAATAGTTTTTGACGTTATAGTAGTCCTTCGATGTTTACAACAAATCTTTTTTATAAAGAATGATATGACAATAAGAAAGTACTTATAACCATTAATATGACAATATGTAAGTATATTGAGAGACTCATATGACAATATTAATAGAAGATTTTAACGCAAAAGACTATTTGGATTAACAAAATTAATAATCATGAACTATTTTGAAATTTTGACACATTCAAAAAACTATTGTGACTACCCGTTACATATTCAATGACTAAAATTACTATTATCTTTAAAGTTTAACATATTATTGCCTAGAAAACATATTACTACCTTCTTTTTCTTTTCAAATTTGTTTTTCCTTTTTTTTTTCTTTTTTAAAAGATAAAACGAAATACGTTACCTCGTTACCACAATCAAACAAGTATACCTTGTTAGCACAAAATATATATATATCACAAGGAGCGTCCAAGTAAACATGGAAAGAGTTTACAAAGTTTCATAAATAAATAAAAAACCAAGACTAAGAAACACAAGTAGGATTGGAAACAATCTATAAATTTTATACATGTGGTTCAATTTTTAAAAGGAATGGGAGGGAGTGTTCTAAATTTTATTTGTTTGGTTCAATTTTTAAAAGAAAATGGAAGGGGAGTCAAATCCCTCCTATTACAACTTTTTGCTTCCCCCAAACTTAAGTTTTTTAGAAGGGAGGAGAGGTAGACTATTATTAACTTAATTGCTTTAACAAAACTGTCCACAATTTTATGTTAAAACTCAAAATTCTCCTTACTTAAATTTTAAAGGTTATCGTAACGTTTTAAATCATAAGAGGAAAAAACTGCATTTAAGCCAAAATTATATCTGCAAATATAAACACATAAAACATGCATCAAACATAACATAAATATTTTAACGAATTTTCGCATTTAAATAAAAAATATTACATAAAAATACTACATTAATGTTGATATTTTAAAAATATCCATGAATTTTCAAAATTTTATCATATCGATTTGTATATCAGCTACAAATAAACACGACATAAAAATGCAAATCCACTTATATAAGCATATAAATCCTTAATGGGCACAGTGTGAACATATTAATGGATTTATACAAAAATATTTTATAAAAATAGTACATTAATGTTGATATTTTTTAAATTCTCGTGTGTTTTGAATATTTTATCATTTTAATTTTTATATCAGCTAAAAATAAAAACACTTAAAAATCTTTATTCTCACAAACGGAAAGACGGGCACAAACGTATCCGTCTATCCGCTTTTCGATATACTCAATTGTATATAAAAAGAGATATCAATTTTTGACATACATTATGATAAAATATTTTTCGCAAATAAAATAATAATAATTTTTCCCAGTAGTGTCAAATATTGTTGTTTTTGTAGTAGTTGTGCTTTGAATTTAATGCGTTATAACTTTTTTTAATTATTAATTTAAATTCATCATGTTGTTGCGGTGTTCCTATTTTAATGGTATTTAACATATTATTGAATTAATAATTCATACGGTAATAAAGTTAAAAAGGTCAAATTATAAAAATAATAATTTAAGCGAAGATAAAACTACAAGTGAAAAAGTTACCCCAAAATCATGAATCCCCTTTGTATATATAGTATAGACACATAAGCATATAAAATTGAGATATGTTACAACACACCCATTAGTTTTTATATAAGAGTGTTTTAGCAAGCTACATCTTAGGGTGCATTTAACCACTTTTTAGTTATCACTTGCTAAAATGCTCATTCTAAAAAATAAGTGGGTATTTATCAACTTATTTTTTAGAAAATAAGTTATAATAACATACACCTCAAAGAGTATTTATCAACTTTTTAGTTATAACTTTTGCTAAAACACTCTCAAATAGAAACCAGTAGATGTGTTCTTGCAAATCCCTATCAAATTTGCAATGAACACGATGCAAATATCTTCATGGGATATTGAATAAAAGATATTACAATTATGTCCATATTTTGAAAATAGTTTTTACAATATACATCACCCCTTTAAAGTTATTCAATACACGACAAAAAAATTATAAATTATCATTAAATTTAAAATTTATTCAACATATTTATTTGTTTTTACGGGAGTGACATCTGTCTTTACAATAAATAAAGTAAATATTCATCAGAATATATTTATGAAGCTTTGACTAGATTGGTATAATGAATGAAAATATAAGAGTATCACCACATTTTGTTGAATACAAGAGTATAATAAATTAAACAATGTCTTATATAAAACATATTTTTTAATTTTTCCTTAAAAAACACCTTTTTAAAGCCTTAAACTTTTTTCTATACCATCTTCCTATAAATTTCGTGTGTTTGTTTTATATTTGTGCAAAACAAAAAATAGTCTAAGTTCAATCTCCATTTTGGTTATCGTGGAGCAATGCTTTAGATCAGGGCTTTCCGATCACATGATAGAATCACATACTAACAGGTATAAACAATGTATTCATGTATTTCATATTTATTCGATTAATCATTTGAGTTTGTATGGATTTTCATAAATTTGATTTAGATTTTTTTACCCAATTAGCTAAATTATGATTTATTGTCTTGTTATCTTTGTTTCATACAAATATAGTTGTAGACTAACCTGTTTGAAGAGTAATTTTTTTGAAAGATGATAAAAAGTCGATCTGGTTAAAGGGTTTCAACTCTTCGTTGTTTTTGATCTAATCGGTCGAGTTAGTTCTTTAGATTGAAACATCGGATAATTTTTTTAGAAAACAATATTTTATCTCAAGTTTACAATTTTATTTATAAAATGCGATTTTATGTTAAATTACTTGTTTTTTAATTTGAAATAGTGATTCAAGAAACCCTGGATTTTTCCCAATATTTTATGCGCAAACGTTGCTACGAATATTTAGATTTTCAATCTAAAAATATACAATTTGTCAAAAAAAAAATCTAAAAATATACAAGTATTTAAAGGAGAATTAGTCATTTTAGTCCATGAATGGGAAATGAGTAGTCACTTTAGTCCCTAAATGCAGAGAAATTGCAGAACAATCCCTGAATGTAGACTCTGTTGGTCAATTTCAGGGACTAAAGTGACTAACAGAGTCTACATTCAGAGACTAAATTGATTAACAGAGTCTGCATTTAGGGACTAAATTGACTAACAAAGTCTACATTCAGAGACTATTTTGCAATTTATCTGCATTCAGGGACTAAAGTGACTAATATCTATGTATTTAAACAACAAAAAATGCAGGTATATAAGTGCGAGTACAATTCAATTGATCGTTATCGCTCCGTCAAACTAAATGCAAAGGATTTATTGAAAAGTTTGGAAAGGTACTTCTATAACTTCTTTTTTATTTTTTTTATCTACTTAATAGTATGCTTTCGTTTAAATTGAAGTTGATTAGTTTTAATGTTAAGATCCACTTAGAATTTCACTATTGATTTTTGGGAACTATTTTCTCTATCAATCACTACCGAGAACATATTTAACTCAGGGGAATCAGGAATGTAAAATGTCCCTTATAATTTTATCCAAAGCTTATTTTATTTTTACTCATGAAAAACGATAACATGGCAACAAAGGTTGCCTAAATTTAAGGTTGTAGGGCTAATATTTTAAGGACCTTTAATATTAAAAACAAATTTTTGTCACTCATCTAAATTAAAAGAGGTAGCGAATAAAAAAGTCTCAACGGAGAGAATAAAAGAGTAAACCTAACAAGCCCTCTTTTGACAACGATAACATAGCCCTCATGAATGCAACTTAAACGATCAATATATCATTTAAAATACACACAAGAACCCCTTGCTAAGAACCATCTCAAGGACATGACTTTGATGTAATAAGCGATTTATCCTACAAAATAATCTTAATCCTAAAACTAAGATTATTCATAGTCTCCAAAATTGACCACAAGACAAAATTTAGATCACTGACACCCGTTATTTCCTCCGACCCTATACCGGAAGAAAAATACGTAGAGAAAGAGAAAAATATCCACATGTCAATGATATAAGCCCCATGCCCTTTAAACACTTGATACCATATAAAAGAAGTAAGATTGCATAATGCAAACTAGTGAAGTTCGTATTTTCGGATACATACATAAATGACACAAATTGAGTCATTTGGCGTAGTGAGCACACCCTTTATGGACAAATTCAACCTATATATAAATTTCTCCATCAATATTTTTTAATAAAAAAGAATACCTTTACTTTGCGGAAAAGAATCTTCTATACCTGGGAAAGAGCCCCATAATCCTCTAAAGCTTGATAACAAATAGGATAAATCAACCCCGACAATAGACAATAACCCAACTTAGCAAAACACACACCACCATATATTTCATCCATACCTCGGGAGTCTAACTATAATGAAAGTTGGATTGGAGTGAGCACTCTAAGAAGCTCCACCAAAATATCTTCCTCCCATACAAATAAATTACTCCACAAAAAGATCCACTCTCAAATCTCACGCACGCAGTATACAACCTTTCATACTTGAATAGCCTCTTTAATCGAGATATCATAAAACCTAAGGAACATCACCTTTAAAAGAAGTTTACCACTCCAAACATCTTTACTTAATAAAAAAGAATCATCCTACTTTTTTGAAACATTGTGTATGCATCGATCCTCTAAGATTTCACAATGAAGAAGATGACATTTTACACTATCCTGATGGATAATAAAAAGACCCTAAATAATATAGATCAAATATACTACGTATACCTTTTCGATATTTTTCTTCAAGGTACCTCTTGTATAACCGAGGGATATCCTCGGACAGTCGTTACTTCCACTTAGACAAAAGAGTCGGGTAAAAAAATCTAAGATCTCTAACTATGGATGGTTATCCCTCTTTATCCATCACACATCAAGACCTGTTGGGAAGTTAGGGGGCACATGAGCAACAACGAGTCAATGCTCTAGAACCACAAGAGAGGGAGATGCCACATCTTCATACAAAACCTCAAGACATTAGGTCTACGTGTCACCTCTTTTATATCCAATATTATACCAATTTGTAGGCAATGTGAGACTTAACTACTAACCATTGAAACCTAACAATCTTCCCTCAAGTGTAAGTTCTCACATCCTATAACATGGTCTAGCTCCCGCTCCCTCACCAAGTTGAACTAAAGCTCTAATATCACTTTTTAGGAAGTCTGAAGGCACACGAGAGCAACAACATGCCCATGCTTTAGTACTACAAGAGAGGGAAACACCACAATTCGACCCAAAGCCTTGAAATTTTAGGTATATAAGTCACATCTATTATGTATCCAATAATTTATCTATTCTTGGATGGAGTGAGATTTAACCTCTCTCACTTGAAACCAAACAATGACACATGAAAAATTATTGGCCTACACCTTAATATATACCCTACATTATTTTACCAATTAATTTTCAAAAAATACTCTCAATCATTTTTCTACCTTTTTCTCACACCACTACATCTTGCAATATATTATATATTGTTTACTATACACAGTTTCTACAATGTGTTTTACAAACATATATTTACGAAGTATTTTTTTTTAATATATAAAATGAGCACCATAAACTTGTAGCTTACGAAGCACATTTTAACAAATATACACCTTAAATATGCATTTCATGGTGTGCTTTTTTTTAAGGAAATGTGTGCCTTAAAAATATAGGTTGTGATAGTTATTTTTTCATGAAAAGTGGATGAAAATGTGGGAGTATGTTAAGAATATTCTCGGGTATATTTTTCATATGACTTAGCTTATAGGTTTCCCGTGTTATTAGACGGTGGATTTTTGCTGAATTGGGTTAGACTAGTGGTTTGTTGTTGGATAATTGCTGTTCCCACTTATGGGATTGCTAAAAAGCTCAACCCGCGGTAGTTAACCGCCGATAATTTTTCTTTTTCAGTAGTTAACTGTCGAAGTGACATTTTTTTAAGTATAGCTCCGACGGTAGTTAACTGCCGATGAAGGTAACTGTGTAATTTACTGGTGTTTTCTAGCAAAGACCGAAGTGGGAACAACATTTTTCTTGTTGTTTTTGGATTTGGGCTTAGCCCATGTTCTTCTTTTTAAGACGGTTGTTTAACAACTCTTCAAATTGCTCAACCGACCGGATCATAACTTCAATTGATTTTTTTTTTGTGTGTAAATTTCAATCGATCAAAATTTTTGATCATTTTTTTCTCTTAAAAAATGTGAGCAATTTTGAGGGATCAATTAAGTAACCATCTATTTCTAAAACATTACACATGATTGCATACAAGATACTTCCGAACGTTATTATTTGTTAAAAAATGTACTTTCAAACAATACAAAATCATGCATTAAAAAAATAATGATTTGTGTGTGTGTTTAATTTTTCTTTTCAAATAGGAAAAGTTCCTTTTTAATTTATTTTTTTACAACTGCCCCAAGTTCTGTTTATAGTCCACAATCTGTTGACAAAAAAAGTTTGTGTTTTTCTCAATTGTGTATTCCAAATCACATTAAGGTTTGTGCTTTTCTCAAAAAAGCAACGTTTTGGCCAAAAGATATTTGACCAATTTTTCAATACATGGTTGGGCATGCTAGGATTGATTTGGATTTTTGTTAATATCCATACCAATGTTTAGGGCTGCAAAAAATCACTCCAATAGGACAGAAAAAAATTGAAATAAGACAAGGTTAGAATTTGTTGGAAGAAAATGTCGCCGCCATTGAAAATTACATGAGGTGTGTGGCGTGTTCTTCCTTTGAAGGAGACCATTCTCTGTGTAGTAGCATTTTGCTATAAGTAACCACTAAGAGTTGAAATGTTTAGAGTGTGAGTCTAAATATAAAATAAAATAAAAAAAATCAAATGTAAAAAAGTTGGACAGGATCTCTTGTTTTGAAAAAAAACAACGTTAGTTATTGTTTGACTGTTTTTGTATCTCTATGTTTGAATATTTAAAGAATGTAAAGACTAAAAAAATAAGGTAGTACAGTTATGGATGCAGGCTCTTATCCTTTTATATTGCAGACCATAATACTTTAAGATTTTCTATTTGGTTTCTTGTACTTTGGATCTTTGTCTAAAAGAATGACAACAGAATAGAAGCCAACAAAGAAAACGATGATTGGGACTAATTTTTTAATTCTTTGGGTCTCCTTTAATTACATATTGATCCACTTGAAACTATAAATAAATAAACTATACACACCTTGATTGATATGTTAAGATTAAAAGGCAGCAGTAACACTATATAATTTTACCAACTTCCATGTAGGTGTAAATTAGAGATTAGGTGTCCGAACTTGAACTTTATTGGCCTATTCATATGCTTGTCACAGGTTTTTGACTATTTAAAGGAATACTACATTTTTTGTTTAGGTTTAATGGTCATAGTAAAAATTAGAATCTTTCACCATCTTAATATTTGTAAAAATTCATGTAGAGGTGAGCAGTGATGTGTTGTATTTGTCTCTAAATTGATTCTAAATTTTAATAGCGTCGTTAATTAGATCCCTAAACTGTTCTTAGATTTGTACAAACTCGGCGTCTACGAGTCAAATAGATCTAAGACATGACAATATTGAAGTCAGGTTAGATTCTCTTACGTGATGAATTGAGTTGTTTTAATAGTCCATATAAACAATTAACCTCTTCCAAACTGGTTTCACACATGTTTTAATTCAGGACAAATTTAACAAAATCACGATGACGAAGTATTATAAATTTACGAAAACTACACGTTAAAAGTTCAATAAAATATGGTGCTACAATAGGGTTAGAGAACGATTTCAGAAGATTATAACTAAATATGGAATAATAAACATGTTTAAAGTTGTAGTAGTTAAACTCTGACCAATTTATGACTCTGTAATTATACTTGGACCTTAATTTATCTCCTTTTAATTAATACGAGTCTAAAGAAAATCTTATTTATGGTTATGCTGTCATTCTGTCAAAGAATGACATCCTCTCTTTCCTCCTATTGGCTGTTTGTTAAAAACTTTATCAATGCAAATAAGGATTTAGAGAGAGAAAAAAAAGGACAGCAATGTTAAGAAGAAGAAATGGAATGATAAAACAGTGTTGCTAAAAACAATAATAAAAAAATTGTGATAATAATATTATTAACTATCCTTGTCAAAAGACCTCATAATTCCCAAAAAGCACATATTTCACTTTATTCAATTCCATGGTAATATCTTACAAAAATCCACTTGACAGTGATTATAATCTTCCTAGCACATAATCCACGGTCTAAAATTAAGCTGTCTCTTGAGAAAATGTAACAGCCTTGTGAACTTATCAAAAACCACCTTGTTTCTAAATAAAATTCTGTTTGATTTGTTTATCCATAGTGGTTGGATTAGGTCTTTTCTTGGGTCTTTTGATTGTGATTTTTTTTATTTATATCAATGTTAAATGACTAAACCACCCTTTAGCTATGATGTGACTTTTTAGAGAGAAAAAAAATAACAAAGGACACAAAACAAGCTATAGGCATCACCAATTAAACATTGCATGCAAGAAGTGAAAGTGATAACAGAACAGAATAAGCACTTTTCAAACCAAGTCAGCCAAACAAAGCAATTAGAGTTTCAGAATCATTTTTTTGCTGTTTCCATGTCAGTGACCTTTAAACGGTAACAGTATAAACAGTACACACTCACTCTGCACCCCTCCACTGAATTTCAGACATAATATCAGGTGTTTTTTTCTCTTCAACTTAAAAAAAAAAATGATAAGATAAGACCAACAAAAAAACATTTCAGTTTAATTAATAATAATTAATAATTAACTTGATTTCATTTACCAATGCTAATTGTTCATTCATGCATTAACTTGATTTTCAGTTTCATTGTCCTTTTTTTGAATATTGAAATTTGTGTAGGGCTGCATGATGAGAGAAAGTTTGTCTTGAAGTGAGTAGGAAGATACTTACTACAAATTTAGAGAGAGAGAGAGAGAGTGGTGTAGTAGCTGTTTCATGGAAACTATGTCGTTTTGTGACTAAGGATTGGGTCCACCGACCCGTAGGCCTTACCCTCTCTCACTCTTTCTCTTTCAATAATTATATTTTGTAAAAAATAAAATTCTTTTTATGACAAGAGAGAGATGAGAAAGTGAGGAAAATCTGGAAAAACTTTTTGAAGAGGAAAAAAAGGCAGAGAATAATAATAAAGTTAGAAGAAAAAAATTTACTATGTGTATATGTGTTGAGGTATCTGCATGACACCAAATCATCACTGAAAAATTTATCTTAGGTTTCTTCTCATTTAAATCAACAAAACCATCTCAAGAAACAACAAATTAAATTCATCTTATCACACATGGAGGACTTGATTCACGTTTTCTTCTTCTTTCAACTTATCTCTATTTTATAGCTTCTTCTATATCCCATCCTTTTTTTTGTGAGATTGAGGTTATGTTGAATTGAAGAAGGTTCAATTTGCATGTTGGTTTTTCCTGAATTGCGATTGTGTTGCAAGGTTAAAGAAGTGAAGGAATTGAATTATACTCTCTCTACAAGTTGAAGAATATATATAGGACTAGACTTGAATTGCTATGGCTGCATCATCTTCCTCAGCCTCACTTTTTGGATTCAGAGAAGAAGATCCGAATCCGATGAATCAACAACAGCATTCTCTGCCACCATCTTCATCAACTGCAACTCCAGCTGCTGCACCAGCTCAGAAGAAAAAGAGAAACCAACCTGGAACACCAAGCAAGTTTCTCAACTATTTTATTGCAAATTTATGTTTAATCACTAAGTGCATGATTGTGTTCGCAGTGGGATTGACAGAATCACAATGAACCACCTTGATTTTGACAAAACCCGTACTTTGAAACTTTACTGTGATTATGTTAAACTCACCACCAATATAAACATACACTAAATCAGTTCTCATCAATAAGATGCTTTTTTTCCTTTCATAGATTTATCTATTTGAGTATTTTCATTAATTCTGCAAATATTTTTTGGACTATTTTTTGTGTGTTTTTTGTTTGTTTTCATATGATATGGATTCCCTAGTGTGGAACCCTAATTTAAAAATAACATAAATGTTAAAAAAAATGAAATGAAATTCAATGGAGTTTGTTTGACATGGATATATATTAACCTTTGTCTTGAAGCTTCATTTTTTTTCTGAATTAATTTTTTGTGTGTTTTAGTTTTTCTAATAATTTATTGTTTGGCTATTTTCAATGGAAACAGATCCAGATGCAGAGGTGATAGCACTATCTCCCAAGACCCTAATGGCAACAAACAGGTTTATTTGTGAGGTATGCAACAAAGGGTTCCAAAGAGAGCAAAACCTACAGCTTCACAGAAGAGGACACAACTTGCCTTGGAAGCTTAAGCAGAAGACTACAAAAGAGCCTAAGAGAAAGGTTTATCTGTGTCCTGAGCCCACATGCGTTCATCATGACCCTTCAAGAGCACTTGGTGACCTCACTGGGATTAAGAAACACTACTCTCGCAAACATGGTGAGAAGAAATGGAAGTGTGATAAGTGCTCAAAGAAGTATGCTGTTCAATCTGATTGGAAGGCACATTCTAAGACTTGTGGCACCAGAGAATATAGGTGTGACTGTGGCACTCTCTTCTCCAGGTAAAATATAACAATTCAATTACCTTCACACACATGTTTTGTTAATAAGATCGAATCGAAGTAACAAGAGCTGAAACTCCTTAGAATAGACTTAATAAGGTCATTCGGTCACTTTTACAATAGTGTTAAAAAGAAATGCATACATAGACGTCGTGTTACCATTTTTGTCAAACAGTTATTTTTTTCAAACATTTTTCAACCACGAAATGGGAAGAACAAATGTGATATTGTTTGGTTTGGCTTAGGGCATTTTATTTATGTTAGATTCTTCAAGTGACTATAGAAGGGAAAAAGACTAAGATGCTTTCTTTATTATCAAATGAATTGGGTTGGTAATAAATACATTTTTTTTTTACATTTCATAGCAATAGCAATTGATTTGATTAAGATTCTATGGTTTTGGTATGGTTTGGTTTGTCATGTTTCAATATTTGTTAGTACGGTGTGGGCAAATGAAATGGATGGAAACATCCACCCACGTGAATGATCTCTGAAAACTTTCTTCACAAACAAAAAACACACACGGAGGAAGGAATTCACATCTTATAATTATACTACAATCTTTCTCTTTCCTTGTCAAAAAGCATAAGAGTAGAATATTATGGAAAAAACACTTCACCTTTTTCTGATTTTACCTAGGAAACAGTGCTTCATTTTTGAGCCCATTTCTTTTTCATCCTATTCACGTGTTGCTATGTTATGAAGTTGTGTGGTGTTGTTACGATCTTTGTTTTCTTCTTGGTTGGCTACTTGTGTTCAGTACACTGTGCCCTTGCAGGTGCTCCTTTTCATGATAACGTTACGACTTAATCAACTATTCAACTCTCTCTATATTTTTTGTGTACTATTTTCCTTTTCTCTTCCACATGGTTTTTGAAGTTTATTTTGGACTATTTTCTTGTTTTTCATAAGTTTTCTATAACATGGCATTGTACGAAAATCATGACCAATCTTCCCTAAGGAAGACGTCTTATCATGTTTAATGTGGTCTAGGCTCTCATATATTTTTTTTCATTCACAAAACTTGAACCTAAAACCTTATTCACATGGTCTAAGTTTAATTCCACTCAGACCAACATAATTTTAGTGTTTTTTTTTTATGTGTTTGAAGGCATAATGGCATCCAATTCAATCAAATTTTTATGCAATCACTGGTAGAAAGATTTGTGATCGTCTAACTATGATTAGATAATTCAAATTTTAAACATATTTATTAAATCTAAAATCTTAGTTTAAAATTTGAATCGTATGATATTAATCGGTTACCTTTGATGTTTGGATTGCGGAATTGCATGTGCATGCAATACATATCCAATGGTAAAAGTCTTGTCAAAGTGTCAATAGTAATTTCGATAACTTATACTACGAGTCAAACTCAGTCATAGTTTGTGCACATTAATCACTCAACTGTATTTCCTTCATTCATCAATTCCTTAACATTGAATATATTCTTATGCTTCATTTATTGAACACTGTACAGCAGTACTCCTTGACATTGCAGTTCTTCGTGGAAGTTTTCATTAATCTTGTAATCAAGCTTTAATTTTGTATGAAATTAATTTCATTCCACTTGGTTGTGTCTTTTAGGAGGTTTTTACTATAAATTCTTAATCATTTATTCACATTATCATTATATGTAACTACTCGTTTCATCAATACACGCAAATTTTTGTCCTTGGGTTAATTAAGTATCACATATTCTTTCATTTGGATGTCAATTATTTTCTACTCTCAATTAAGAATTTTATTGTCTTTTACTTGAAAAGGCCAAGTCCCACTTCTAGTAATCTATGTATAATTCAGGATACATACGTAGCAGATTTTAGATACTACTATCATAGTTACAGTGCCTAGAATAGTACCATCATTTTCAACAAATTTATTTTAATAAATTTAAATAATGAAAGTTCTAGATAAACTTTCAATCTTTCGATATATATAGAAATTTTTGCTCCTAGTACATTTTATGTGGTTTTTTAGTAATTAACCTCTGAGAAACTAATGATTAAATGAGTAATATCATTGATCTAATCCTTCTGTCCAAAATAATTATTAATCTAATTCATGCATTTTTTATGTGGTTCTAGTTGGCAATTCAGTATAGACACTGTAACATTTTTTTCCTTCTAATTATATAGTATTTTTTTTACGAGGAGATTGTGTATTATAAATGTTAATTTGAAAAAGTTGATGCCGAAACTGGCAAGTTGCAGAAGAAATTTCAGCCCCCCATCCCTTTTGAAATCAAGACATGTGACATGTATGCCCAGCCAGTTTTATCCTAAAAAGTAAAATAATTTTTTTTAACAATTTAAGTCGTTATTCTGAAAAGTATTTAGAGCATTTTAAAAAAATGGATAAATGAAATGTTGTTTTTAACAACGGTAACCATTTTACAATTGTTCTCTTATCGATTTGAAATCTGTTACATAAAATTATAGGCTAAATGAGCGACCAACTATTATTATACCTAGCTAAATGATTTTCCTTTCATACATTTTTTTCTTGTTACAGTTTGTCATCACATAATGGATATATTGAAATTAGAAACTGAATTTGTAAATGTGATGAATATTGCAGGAGAGACAGTTTCATAACTCACAGAGCCTTCTGTGATGCATTGGCTCAAGAGGGTCCAAGACAGCCACCAATTTCTCTAACTGGTGCCATTGGATCCCATCTCTATGGAAGCTCAAGCAACAACAACACCATGGGTCTAAGCATAGCCCAGGTAGCTGCACAAATGCCCAACATGCAACAACAAGACCACCACAGCAATTCAGCCACTGAAATCTTGAGACTCGGCGCAGCTGCCGCCAATCGGACCGGGCAATTCGACCACCACATGCTTCCCCAGGCTACTTTCAGACCTAATTCCTTCTTCAACAACAACATTCATGAGCCAAACCAAAACTTTGTTCCTCATGATCCTTCTCAACAACAAGGTTTAATGATGCAGAATAGCCACAATAGCAACAACAGCAATCTCTTCAACATTCCGAATTTCCTTTCAAGTAACAGTACTAACAGTAGCAACAACTCATTCTCTGAACACTTGAATGTGAATAATGAAGGAACAAATTTCTTCAATGGATCAGGTGGAACAAGTAGTGCTCCATCACTCTTCAGCAATGTTTTTTCCCAAGGAGGAAACAGTAACATTAATGCTGCTGGTACTGCTATATCATCAATGTCAGCAACTGCACTTCTTCAGAAAGCTGCTCAAATGGGTGCAACTTCAAGTAATGGAAATGGCACTACGGCGACTTCGCTTCTCAAAAGCTTTGGAAACAATACTGGTGCAAGTAACTCAGCTTCTTCTGGTGGCGGTGATCATAGCAGAGTGCAAATGGGTGGTGGAAGTGGGAACTATGGTTTTGGTGGTGGGAATCATGAACAGAGTAATTTGCAGGATTTGATGAACTCTTTTGCTGCTACAGGAAATACTTCAATATTTGATCAAACTGGAGGAGGAGGAGGGGGTGTAGGGCTTGGAAGAGGAGGTGGTGATAGTAGTCAGCTGACTCGTGACTTTTTAGGAGTTGGTCATGAGATTGTGAGAAGCATGAGTGGTGTTGTTGGAGGAGCTGGACAAAGGGATCAACATGCAGCTGCTTTTAACTTGGCAGCTTCTTTGGAAGGAGATCAGAGAAACAACATCAATGCTGCACAATCATTTGGAGGAGGAAGAGGAGGTGCTGGTGGTGGAGCAGGAGGAAATTTTCATTGAGCATCATCTTCCTACAAAAAGGTACGTGCGTCAAACTAGTCAACACTCATATTCAATTAGCTATAGTAAACTAGGAATGTTATGTTTTACTTTATTTTTATATTTTATACTATACTATTACTATATGATCATGTGATGATTATATTGTGATTAGTGGGGGCTGAGTATATTCTTGATATGTGTGTTTTGTTGGATCTAATGCTGTTTTGCTAATTGTATAAGTCTTTTTTATTATTTTTACAAATATTAAAAAATTGAGTTGGAATTTAGGGCAAATTTGAATTGACATAAATTCGACACACAGTGAATTACCATTTACGGCGGTTTAGGAAAAAGTTGTCATCTACAATTTTAACAAATTTTGGTTATCATTTTGATTTTATTAATCTCATCATCGTCAATTTAAACGTGCAATAAATTTGTTTATTATGCATAGGAATGTTTTTAAAACTCTATTTTAAGAACTTTATTGATATATGTACCTACCGTTGAAAGGCATTTACAATGTTACTTACTCCACTCAATCATAAAAATATTTTTACTGGAATTATATCACATATATATACCTTAAAGTCAAATGGTTGATTGTAAATTAGTTTTACAATAACATTAATCTCTTTTGTAAATACTCTTTTATATATTGATGCGTCTAAATTTAAGTTTTCGTCTTCTAAACTAAATTAGTATTATTAATATTTTTTTGAAATAATATGTATCCATCCATCGGTTTAAATTGAGACTTATATTTAGAGTGAATATTTGAAAATGAAACTTATATTAAGAGATATATGAAGGAAAGATGCTATGATAGTATTAATTTGTTTTTTGTGATAAAAAGTGTGTGTGTGGTCTGACAAGTTGTCTTGCATGGTGCAGACAGCGACGTTGTGCAGAACTAATTTGTTTCTTCTATTGTCTTCTCCTTTTCAATTTCTTACTTTCTTTTTTTGATATATTTTTGGTTGGCTGGCAAGGACAGAGTGAGTCACGAGTGCCAAACTTGTGTCTGAACAAATAATATCTGCTCTTATCAACATGTTCTTTCTTGCCACCTCATACATTTGTCACACAAATATTTTATACATTTTCAGAGAATGTCCTTCCTTCGTTCGTGTTAAATTCAATAAACTTATATAAAGTATTTTCACTTTTCTATGTTACTATATTTGGGGTTGACAATTTAGCTTAATTTTATCTAATCAGGAAAAAATATATCTGCAATGCTATTTTTGTATCAGCTTTATCTACGATGATATATTAGTTGGTATAGAAATATTTTCTATATTGTTTATGATGAATATTTTTTCATAAGAAGTTTTTATTTTCAATACTCTTCATTTCTCTCTCTTTTCTTACAACTTGAATGTATCATGCACGTATCTGGTCATGTGTTTTGTTGTTCCTTTCTCCACTACTTAGGTCTATTATTTAGATTGGTATTATACACGTTTTTAACCGCATTCTCTTGTACTCTTTTTTTAATATCATTATGTTTGTTCTTATGTGAAAAAATTATTCCATGAGTGCAGAGTACTTACTAGTCTCTTTTCTTAATATACATATACATAATTTTCGAATTACATGTGATGTTTGCTTAAATAAAGTAACCATGTAATTTTTGAAACGGTAATTAATAATGACGATTATGGTTTGGCTTTTTGCAGGGATTTCAACATGCTCCATTAAAATTTGATCTAATTAAAGATTTGGAGAGCACAGTGAAGCATATGTGGGAATTCCTGAATTTTATTGAAGCTTCAAAAATAAAATAAAATTCTGATACATATTAGTTTCAAGATTTTCATGGTTTATTTTATTAGATTTTGCTATTGGATAATGGATATTTTAATTCGACTACCGGTTATAGATTTTGTTATTGGATAATAGATATTTATCATATACTTTGTTGATATCTCTTTGGTTTTTATCAGGGTCCGCTCAATAATTTTCAATAGTGAGGCCTAACTAAATTTAAATATATATGGCCTTTTTGTTGGCATATAAGGCTTTTTTTACTTATAAAATCTAATAAAAAATAATTTTTTATTGGTAGGTCTTAAGCTAGAACTCTAGTAACCTTAACCCTTGAGATAATACTATCGTTTTATGGGATTCAAAGGTCACTATGATTTGACACTCGGTTCTATGGGACCATAGAAAACGAGTGCATCTTTTCTATCATAATAACTCCAATATGGTGTTGAACCAGATTAATGTTTCAAGTATGGAAATGATTTTTTTGGTTAGATCTAAGTCTTATCATTGTCTCTTGTATCAAAGGAGTGTGGATCCATTGGATTGCGTTTCTAGGTAATATGTTATTGGATTGTCTACTTTCTAATAAACTTTTGCTTCTTTTTTTTACTCATTCTATGCTGGATTGGGTTGAAATACCCTTGTAATAACTTTTGTTTCAAATTCATATTTGCTTTAAAAAAAATTGACTTATAGCTGTCCTAAAATAGAACTGCTATCGAAAGTATTTTTCTAAAATAATTTATTGAATTAATCAATCTTCTTACCATGTTATTTCACACAAAAAATATTGTAAGATTATTTATTTACATTAGCATTAGGTATGTACTGTTCGCGTAAGACATTCCATCAAAATTTGTAGATTATCAAGAATTTATCAAGAAAATGTCTCAGCCAATTAAATTTGTTATTTACCGGACATCAAGGGAGGTAATGATGTGTAATTAAAGAAATGTGTTAGCAAATACACTGTCTGAAAATTTTCTTGATACATTTTGTCACTATACCTATCATTTCCCATTTAGACTTTATGTTATGGAACTAGAAATTTATTTTGAGAGACACGATATATTCAACAATAACGATACCATTGAATGACTTTTAGTTGAACTAAGGACCGTGTCTTTATCTAGGTAAATATAGGTTGATTCGTCAACTTTACAAAGTGTGTTTGGATGGTATAAAATATATTATTTGTTAGCTAGTTAATAGACTTTAGAAAATTTTGACCAAGCTTATTTTACAACCTAGACAAGACAAGGGTTGATGTGGAGTCAAATGTAGGCCAAGGTTGCAATCCCTCACAACGGCGTATACCACCCCCTACTCATAAATATCAAAAGTCATGCATTGACAAGTATATCATGAATACAAGTTAAAACAAGACACTGACTTTCTTTGACTTCATTCTTTTTTAATTAAACCAAGGGATGTATTTAAGAGTGAATGGTGGTTTCACTAAGAGATTGCTCATATTTTGATGGTGATGTTTTGTTCTAATTTTATGTTGGTCTTGGATCATTAGCTTGTTGTTCTCAACAATCTCTTGGAATCTTCCAACAAGTAATATTATAATGGATCGTGTGTTGAAAGTATTCTTTGGTAGTGGAGTCAAGCAGTGGGCTTCATTGGTCGAAGGGGCAGCACAAGTATAGTTATGTTAGAAACTCGTGCTTGAAGGGAAAGATCTTTGGAATTTAAATTTGAGTGGTTAGTTCAAAATCGATTATGAATAAGCTGTCTGAAGGGTATATGAGAGATGTGGATTATATTATCAATGTTTTAAAGTTTTTGGTGAATATGTGGTGTTTCAATCTCTTGGTGGTTTTTAATGTATTTAAGCTATGTCTCAACTTGGTGGGAAGCGGAAGTAAGATTCTAGTGTTTCGATCAAGTATAGAGACACAACACATAAACACTTAGAGAGAAATTATTGGTATTCAAATGTGAATGATAAAGTCTTGAATCAATGATGAATTTGTTAATTGTTGGTGTCCTTGTTTCTTGTAGGCCTTGAGTAATTAGTCTATTATTCCTAACAACTATGATATTTGGACACCCTATTTTTTTCCCACGTCCATTTAACATCTCATCCTATTTTTATTTCTATTTCTCTTCCAATCACATCATCAACCTCACATCTATCATATCATTTTCTTTATCTCCTTCTCTCAAATATATGCATATATATACATGCAACACAAACCAACACCATTTTCTTATTCCTGGCTTCTTGTTGGATATATATTTTAAATATTTATTTTTGGAGATTAAGTGTATACATCTATATAAAATGCACGTTAAACATTTTCCTATTCCTAAAATCTTGTTGGATATATATTTTAAATATTTATTTTTGGAAAACATATAATAGTATAAAAAACCGACCTAAAACCAAAGTTTTGTTTTTGACGGTTGCTAAAACCAAAGTTCATGAGCTTTACATGGCATCGCAACAAGCATGGCTTGCGCATTCTCTCCAAGAAGCTTGATCGTGGTTTGGCTAATATTCAATGGCGTCTGGCTTTCCAAAAAGCCTTTGTTGAGGTTCTTTGTCGCCTCCACTCCGAGCACAATCCTATCATCCTTCGTTTTGGTGGCCTTCCTATTGTCTGTGGTCCTCGTCCTTTCCGCTTTGAAGCAGCCTGGATCAACCATAATGATTATATGGGTGTTGCTGAGCATGCTTGGATGACCTCAAACAATAACCCGGTTGCAGCTTTACGTCTGGTTCAAGAGAACTCCATTACCTTCAACCATAACGTCTTTGGCAAAAGAAGCAAATTGAAGTTAGACTTAAAGGTGTCCAACGTTACCTTGAGAGAGTTGATTCATGTTTCCATGTTGAGTTGGAAAACCATCTTCAAAGGGAGTACAACCATATCCTCTTTCAAGAGGAGATTTATTGGTATAAAAAATCGTGTGAACAATGGGTTAAGTTTGGTGACAAGAATAGTGCTTTCTTTCATACCCAAACAATTATCAGGCACCAAAGAAATAAGATTGTCAAAATTAGGCTTCCGGATGGTCTTTGGACCTGTGATAGTTCCATTATCCAACATGAAGCACAAAACTACTTCAAAAACCTTTTATGTAGCCCTCCAAATAACTAAAGAACCCATTTCCAGACAACCACTCACCCCCGTGTGGACCCTGACAGTCTCTCTACCCTTACCAAGCCTGTTACCAAGGAAGAAGTTTCTTTAGCCCTTAACTCTATGAAACCTTTTAAAGCCCCTAACTCTGATGGATTTCATTGCATCTTTTTCAAACAATATTGGCACATAGTGGGATATGACATTTTCAACCTTGTAAAAAATGCCTTTGTTTCTGGTTACTTTGACCCCATTATCTCTGAAACTCTCATTGATCTCATTCCTAAAGTTGACAATCCCACCACCTTCAAGAATCTGAGGCCCATAAGGCTTTGCAACACTGTCTATAAAATCATTACCAAAGTCCTTGTTAACCGCCTCCACCCTCTCCTTAAGACTATTATTGGTTCGTACCAAAGCAGTTTCCTGCCAGGTAAAGGAACCACTAACAATGCTATTATTCTTCAGGAAATTGTACATGATATCCGGAGGTCCAAGAAGAGGAAAGGTGGTGTTGCTTTCAAGCTTGATCTAGAGAAAGCCTTCAACAATGTCAATTGGGACTTCCTTAAGGATTATCTCAACGACCTTGGCTTCCCCCCATCAACAATAAAGCTTATCATGCATTATGTTACTTCTTCTTTTTCTATTCTTTGGAATGGAAACAAGATGCCCACTTTCAAGCCAACTCATGGTCTTAGGCAAGGAGACTATCTTTCTCCTTATCTCTTCATTCTTTGTATGGAAAAGCTCTCCATATCTATATGTGAAGCAGTTATCAGTGGAAATTGGCACCCTATCCAAATTGCAAGAAATGGTCCTCACATCTCTCACCTCTTGTTTGCCGATGACGTTCTACTCTTCACCAAGGCTAAAAACTCTCAATTTAGATACATCACTACTCACTTTTATGCTTATAGCCAGGCCTAATGTTTGAAGATTAATCTCGCTAAGTCTTGGGATTTTTACTCAACGGGCATCCCTCGTTCAAAGATAAACTACCTCACTGCTATCTCAAACATTCGGAGTACCACCTCTATTGACAAGTACCTTGGATTCCCCATCCTCAAAGTTAGAGCAACTAAAAGTGATTTTAACTTATCGTCGAAAAGATGCAAACTAGGTTGGCTTCTTGGAAACACAGCCATCTTAATAAACCTGGCAGGTTGGATCTTGCTTCTTCGATTTTGTCTTCCATACCTTCTTACTACATGCAAATCACTTGGCTCCCTCAGAATATATGTGACCTCATTGATAGAACGACCCATGATTTCATTTGGAATAATGCTAACCACAAAGGTCTCAACTTGGTTAGTTGGGATAAAATTGCTAGATCTAATGTTTGGGGCGGCCTTGGCATTAGAATGGCGAGAGACTCTAATATTGCTCTTCTTGGTAAACTTGTTTAGGATTTGCTTCAGGGGACAAATAAACTTTGGGTCAACATCCTATCTCACAAGTACACCTATGGCGCCAAGATTCTCAATCACTCAACTTCTACACCCAACTCAATCACTTGGAACTCCATTGTCAAAGCCAAAAATATTCTCAAGAATTGTTTCTCTTGGCAGGCTGGCTCGAGCGAGTCCTCTTTTTGGTATAGTCATTGGACCCCTTTGTGCTAATGTCCCCTGTGTGCATATAAATGAATTGGCCTTAAAAATCAATGAAGTTTATGCTACTACCCGTCCCAATCTCAACATGTTTCGTACTCTTCTTCCTTCAGATATGTTGGATGAAATCATTAACCTCAAACTGCATTTCAACTCCAACACAGAAGATACTTTCATTTGGCATGAAAACTCTAATGGAATCTATACAACCAAAACTGGTTTTTCCTGGCTTTTGAAACAACGGGGAGGGGATGTCACTTCCATATTATGGGCTTGGATTTGGCGTCTTCATATTCCGGAAAAAATAAATTTTCTTGTCTGGTTGGCACATAACAACTATGTCCCTACCCTATCTATTTTAAACCATAAGAACCTTGCTCCTAATGCTCTTTGTCCTCGTTGCTCTTCATCTGAAGAACCCTTCCTTCATTGCATTAGAGACTACACAACCTCCACTCATCTTTGGCATGCTCTGGGCTTAACCTCCATTGAATTTTTCTCTAATACAGATAGTTTGTGTTGGCTTAAGCGATGACTCGCCTCCCAATCCTCCAATATCTTCACCGCAAGAGTGTGGTGGTCTTGGAGAAATTGGAACTCTACTTGTTTCTTTAATATTTCTATCCCTACCTACTGTCTTGCCATGGAAGCTCGTAACTTATCTGCCACCCTAATATCTTGCTTCTTTAGCTCTCCAACCCCAACGATTGTAGATAAATGGGTTCGATGGAACTTTTCTGATCAATCTTGTATCATTCTTAATGTCGATGGTAGTTGTTTGGGAAATCCCATCAGAGCAGGATTTGGAGGTTTACTTCGACACCAAATTGGAAGTTGGATTGCAGGTTTTTCAGGTTACATTGCAAAAACATTTGACATCTCCCTTGCTGAGCTTCACGCCATTCATCGTGGGTTGTTACTTGCTGAGGAGATGAACTTTCAAGAGGTTTTCTGCTACACGAATTCTCTCCATTGTGTCCAAATCCTTAAAGAGCTAACCCCTAGATTTCATAAGTATGCTACATTGATTCAAGACATCAATGATCTCCTCAATCTTGACTAGCTAGCTTCCATTGGTCACACTCTTCGAGAAGGAAACAAATGTACAGATTTTTTGGCTAAGATTGGTGCTTCTTCTACCTTGGAGTATGTTGGTCACACCTCTCCTCCGACAGGGTTATTTGATCTCTTAGCTTCAGACTCTGCAGGATCGTGGTTCCGTAGACTTTAGTTTTTTTTTTTTTTTTTGTATTTTTGTTTTCCTCTTTTCCCTTTGTTTCTCTTAGCTTTGTAACCAACAAAAAAAAACCAAAGTTCATGATCATTAACCAATAACAACAAAAAAAATCCATCCATGATCATTAAACATTAATGTTTAACCCAAAAAAAAATATATAAACATAAATATTCAGAGAGTTTAACTCAGTTGATAGGAACAATGCATAATATATACAGCGGTCGTGGTTTGAATCATGTGCTGCTTCCCATTTATCCACCTTAAAATATTAAACAAATATGAAATGAGCATTACAAAATGATTGGAATGAAACAAATGTTCGCTCTGTTGTTTATATATTTTATGGATAAATAAAACAAAGTTCTATATCCATTATTTAAAAAGTTTTATTCTAAAAAAGAAGTTACAAAATTTTCCTCTAAACAAAAAGTTATAATTTTTTTACACGTGTTTTAAATTAATATTAATTCACTATGGTTAGTGCAAAATTTCTTACAAAATTATTTGTTACCACATGTCAATTACATCCTTTTTACGCTTATTAAAAAAAATATTATTACAGTCCCGTGAACATAACTCAGTTGGCAGGGACAATTCATTGTTATATGTAGGGTCGGAGTTCGAACCTCGGACACCCCACTTATTCACCTTATAAGGTGAATTCTAGCTACTAGACTACTTTGAAAAAAAAATACTATTATAATATATACACTGAGATTAGTGCAAAATTTCTTACACAATCAATTGTTACCACATTCTGTAACAAAAAAAAAATTGTTACCACATTTCAGTTAAATTCCTTCTTACCCTTATTTAAAATACCATTATATATATGATTGAAAATGCTAATGTACACACATTCAAATTAGGATGTGTGAATCATAGCGTTGAACACCTTCTGTGTTTGGAAAAAAAAACTCATTTTCTCTTTCTTAAAAAATAATTAAATGTGTCTCTTGAGACCATTTTGCAACTAATCCCAATCTTTTTTTTTGTCTAGTAGCATAGTGACTAGAGCTCACACAATTAAATGTGGAGAAGTGGAGTGTTCGGGGTTCGAACCCCAGCCCCTGCATAAGTTATGTAATATCTCTACCAACCGAGTTAAGTTCACGGGGACCTAATTCCAATCTTTTTGTCAACGTTGACGTGTTTTCGAATTTAATATAGCACAATATATTTTTATATAGATGTTTAATTATATTTCACTATAGTGTCATGTTAAATTCCATTCACCGTTGAATCTTACCAAAAACAAGTTATATTGGAAGGTGCAGATCTCACTTGTAGAATTTTAATGCTCCCTCTGCACATGATGATTAATGCTGAGTTATCCAACACTCATATAACTTCGTACATTCTACATACTCATTGTGACATTCATGATACCTCGCGAAGTTATCCTAACATTATAAAGAACCGTGTGCATCGTAAGATTTGATTTCTTCGCTTCATAATGTTTGTGAAAGACTTGAAGCAAATATTATGAAATTTGGACAGTTTAGATATTTCAGCAAAGATTCTAATGTCTTCACGTAATCTTTGAATCCAAATCCTGAACAATGTGTTTGCGGTACGGTGTGATTCAGTTTTAAGATTAAAAGTCATACAAACGATAATATCATTAATTTTATATTTCATATCATTTTAATTTATAGTTTGATTTTGAGACTAAAAGTCATTCGAACCAAAAATTTATAAAATGGTATGTATTCCTTATAGTCGGTCCCCCTATCATTACCTTATGGATTAAGCATACGTTGTAATTACCTCATGGATTTACCATTTCAGAGTTTTATTATCATTAGGATTATTATAATTATTATATATTTAAGATTTGCTTACTCCATTTCATGTCATAAAACCAAAACATGTCCTAAACTTGTCCAAAAGAACGGTGGAAACAAAAAGCTCATCAATAGCAACATAAGTAAGTTCCAAATTAAATTACGTGAAAAATGGCTCTCGTCAGTGTTAATAGTAGAAACAATTCAAGATAGAACAATGTCTAAATCCCTTTTCCCTAATTTTTTTGATTTTTTTGATTGAACTATCCATAAAAAAGCTTTGTAAACGCGTCTCCATCTCCACACTTGTATTATACTAGAATCTCATTTCATACAGTAAAAATATATAATAGCATGGATCTTGTGAATGACGCTCGACAAGACATTAATGTGTTTGTTTTCCCAAACGCTGTGATACTATTTTAGTCCTCAATTTCAACTAGATTGAATATCAGAAAATATGGTAGGAGAATCTAGTATTGCATACAACTTGGCGATAAAGCAGCACTACATGTAGCAGACCAGTTAAATAGACGTACAGCACAAATCAAATCATGTAAATAAATGGAAATCATAGGCGACTTATCACAGCTTCCACCTCAGACGGGGTATAAAGATGATACGCTGGAGCAACCCTGGCAATGTCAACGTTGTTGGGAGTGACCTAATGTGAAAGTACAGAAGAAACAAGTTAGAATTTATTCTCAGTAGGGGGGAAAACAACTGGAAGTAAGATGCATTTGGTTTTAACTTTACCTTCTCTTCCATAACTTGCTTCAGAATTGATAAAGCAATAGTCTCAGCTTCTTGAAGAGTTAAGTCCTGCACACCAGAATAAATTAATACCAAATTCACTTGTGTTCATGTCATCTTGATGCCTCTATCCTGAAAGATAATCTTTAAGCAAATGTTGCAAGTTCTCGAACAGAAATTCCAACAACATTTGAAATTATAAAACACTTGATGACTTCAACATTCTCCAGACAAAAATATACAAGAGATGGACAAAAATGTGAGAATATCAATATGATTTGTAGGCATGAGTTGAATATGATTTATAGGCGAAACCCCAAAGAATTAAGGTAATTAATATAAATTGTTATTTGCATCAGTATTAAGGTAATTAATTAATATAAAACATGTTTTAATTCTTCTCAGCATAGATCCAAGAATTCCAGGTAACAACTCTCCTCATTACGGGGTCTGGATCCTCTCCATTTGAGGAGAATATGGACAACTCCATTTTTGTGTATCTATTTAACAAGTTAAGATTCTCTCCATTTCTCAAAACAAATGGAGTGCTTCATTTAGTGAAAAAGACACAAAAAGTAGCTAGCGTATGAATTTTTTTACATCATTCAGTTGCTTTTAATTTTTTGAATCTCTGTGTTGCTCGCTCTCCAAAATAGAGCCCAAATTTTTTAAGACGCAGAAAGGATTTTAAGAGGGATGACCAACGAGGGTTCTTCATCTATAGTAGAAAGATGTTAGAAATTAGACTCAGGTGGTTTGGGCATGTAGAGAGAAGACCTATGGATTTTGTAGTAAGGAGAGTAGATCAGATGGAGGGGAGTCAAATCACTAGAGGTAGGGGAAGACCTAGAAAAACTACAAGCGAGACTATTAAGAAGGACCTAGAGATTAATAAGTTGGAGAAAGACATGGTTTTTAAATAGAACACCATGGCATTGTTCGATTCATGTAGCCGACTCCACTTAGTGAGATAAAGCTTGGTTGTTGCTGTAAAAACATACAATGATCTCAGCAATTCTTTTTTAAGCCATGTTTTGAGTCTGCATACACTGAATTTGAGTCTGGAGATCTCCATTTTCTCCACAGTTGGAGAGGAGCTGGACTCTTATTTATGTGGTTTCACAGTCTTTTCCACTTTACCATCCCAGCTACTAATTTTAATGATATAAGCAGAAAGCAGAATAGAGATTAAGAAACAGCCCACTGTAAGAAAATGGATACCTTGTTGAATTGTTCTTGCAGAGAACTGTCAGCGCCTTCTGATCCTGAACCAATAGCCTTTGCATTGCATTGCCAAAATGTGCCCGAAGGATCAGTGTAATATCTGCAAATCAGAACATTTAACCTCAGTAAGACCAATAGTCCAGAATGAAAAAGGAAATAAATGATCGACAGCAATAAACTAAACTGTATCATCTGGTGACTGCTGAATTAATAGAGCCTGATCCTACAAAATTGAAACACCCATGCTGTGCAATTATTTTCTATTTAAACAATGATCTACATTAATTTGTCTGTGATGGGAATGGATATGAAAATTGCTAACAATTGAGTCTCAAGTCCTAATAGGGGGTAATATGCCAACTACCCACTAAATGTTTCCCGTTATGGTTCAAAAGGTGCCAAGTTGCTACCATGAACTAGTTTGAACAAGAAACTAAAAGATCAGTACATGTTTTGCTCCGAGAGTTGAACAATGCAGTGTAGACTGCAGAACCACACAGAAAAGATGTATTTACGCACACATCAATGGTAAGAGTAGGATGTGTATTCCTAAAACTATAGCATCATTCTCTTTAAACCATTAAAGAAATAATAAGAAAAAGTGAAGGTCTACATGACTCTTCTTGAAATATTTTTCACCACAAGTCCTTTCTCTGTAATTTAACTGATCCCCAGAAAAGAAAGTGTAACATACAAGGAACAACAGCATCAGATAAAAAATATCAATATCATAGATTCAGACAAACACAGAAAATGAGTCAAAAGGACAAGTTGATCACATGACTCAGAAGTAACCATTGCTTAGATGGAATATATACTTACAGGCTAGGTCCATTCTCGTCATGGCCAGCAATGAGGAGAGACACTCCAAATGGTCGAGACTGCCAAAGAGGAAAAAACAAATGGTATGTGTTATACAGCATACACAATAGTGTCCAGCATCACCACTAGTAAGTATCTTTTACAAAAGAAAAAAGTTTATCGGCACATGCAACAAAACCCATTTGTACGCTATTAAAAAAACACCTTACAAAAGGACAGTGGCTTACTCCTTTAATAGGAATGTTTTATATTCAACAATAGATTTAAGTTTAGGATATTTGTGCATCTCAAAATATAGCAACAGGAATTCTATTTACATCTCCATTAAACATTCAGAATATGCAACACACAAGGCATTGGCATTTCTAGCAAATTTATAAATAAAAAGCGATCATTCAAGTTCACAAGTTTTGGGCCTTAAAAAAAGCACTGTAAGCAATCAAACTGAAATAGTCACGAAGAGCAAAGCTAAGAGATGAGTTCACAAGTTTTGGGCCTTACCATGGATTCTTCATCACCTTCACCAAAGCGCAAGGCTAGGTCACAAAGAGCTTGAGTTGTAGACTCTACAGTCATCGGTTCACCATAAGAGAACCTGTGATTCTGTGAACAATAAACCAAAATAGATCAATATGAATATCAATCATTAACAAATCCAACTACATACAACATTATATAGAGATGATAATACCTGAGTTTCAACTCGTGCATGCTCAACAAGTGTACGAGCATCAGCAATCAATCCACTCATTGCACAGCCAATGTGGTCATCAATTTCCATAATTTTCTCCACACTGCTAGGCTCCTGAAAGCGGAATTTTTACACAAAATTGTAATGGATGTTTCATGGTAAATAGCATTATTTTTATAGTAAATATGACTATAAACACGGCAATCATTGTATGTAAAATGAACATAAAAAATCACACTTCAGAATTACATCTAAAACTGGGTATAACACATTTGGATGTGCGTTTTGGTCACCCCACCGCAAGTTTGTGAACATTTCACCGTGGAACTGCACAAGCTACAAATTGCAGCTTCTAAAGCAATGCATGTACACTTTTTATCCACCACCTAGACAAACATGTGCTTAGTCAATCCTGCATTGCGGTGCGGAGCAGTCAAACCCAAAAGTGAGATAGTGGGATAGCCGGATGACTGCAGTTTGATAATTTATTGGACAAATTACATGAATAGTACCCCACTCTGCACCACTAAGCTGGGCGCTATAGTCATCTGTGCCACTATTAACCTCACCATAGTGGTGCTATCTTGCACTATTGACTAGCTAGATCTATAAAACAACCAGATATCCCCATAATTCAATTTATTCTAAACACATCTGTGTGACACATCAATCAATATTTTACACACATATATTTCTTACTTGCACAATCACAGTGATGAAAATTTGCAGTAAATTAATAAAAAATGACATAAAGGGAATAAGTACATACCAGTAGAGGCGAAGTAATACGCTTTTCAACTGCAAGAACCACACCCTCTTTGGTTTTCAACCCAATAGCAGTTGATCCAAGCTAAAATCCAAAAAAAAAAAAAAAACAATTAACAAACACACCAACCCTAATACAGATTGTTAAAAACCCTAATAAAAATCGAGCATAGTACCTTAATGGCTTCAATTGCATATTCAACCTGAAACAAACGGCCTTCGGGAGAAAAAGTGTTGACTCCACGGTCATACTCGGTCCTAATTCATTCACAGAATAGCAATTAATTAGACCTAGAATACATTCGGGGAAAATTATGAACGAAATCGAGAAAAATAGAGAAATGTAAATTTGTGCGATAAAAGAGTGAGAGAGAGAGAGAGAGAGAGAGAGAGAGAGAGAGAGAAAAGGGTTTTAACCTTGTGAGAAACATGTTGGTTTGGTTTGATTTGATTTGAATCGATGAAATAGATCACTGCATAAAAATGGCGGAGGGTTGAGAAATCGGGAAAAAAGAAGAGAAGAGTGTGAGATGGGAAAAAGTTACCTTAAAGACTCTCTCTCTCGCGCTGGGTTTTGGTTTGCTTCGATTTTTCGCAGTGTGATGGGTTTCAGAGTGTGATGTCTGATGTGGGCTTTTTATTGCTTCGATTTTGCTTTCTTGTTCAACAAGAGGCATGTGAAATTAATTTCACAAAAAGCTTTTTTTTTTGAAGAGGAACAATTTTTAAAAAATTAAACAAATTATTAGTTTTTTTGCCTTTTAAAACAAAACCTATTTATGTTTGTTTAGTATACACAAAAATCATTTTTAACTTGTTCATACGATATCTTCTTGTGTTTTTTAATAATTAGATTTTGTGAAAACCCAATTCAATTTTTATTTTAGAGTAAAAAATTATGTTTTTTTAAAATAATCATAAACAAATACTTAAAAATGACAAAAGTTTTTTTATTTAAAAAATAGTTTTTTCTTAGAAATTCTAAAACAAACACACTCATAGGGTCTATGTGGATTGAAATAAAAGTGATTTTCAATAATTTATAGATAATATTTTTGAAAGATTTTATAAAAAAAAAATATATATATATATATATATATATATATTGTGTGTTTTTTATCGTAATAAAGATCACTTTTTTAAAATAAATAGTTTGTTTTAATACAATATAAAAAATATTTTTGTTACAAAATTACCTAATCTTTTGACACTTATTTTCTCTCTTCTCTAAAAGAGATTTTTTGTTACAAAATCTAATTGATGTGCGAAGAAAGACACAAGAGTATGAAAATAGTGAACCATCAAATTATTAAAATGAGATACAATTATACTTTTGTTGGTAATTTCATAGTTTTTTTACGCGGAAATATTGGTTAAACAATGTCTCACATCAAATCAAAACTCAAGACAATAGAAATACAACTAAAAACATCTTCAATCCAAACACAATCCGAATTTGAAAGAGCAAATTTTGCTAGATAGTGTGGTGCTTGATTAGCACACATCTAACGTGCAATAAGTCATAACTATGAAAAGAAGAAAATAAAAGTTTGCAATCATATAAAAGTTAGAGAAAGATGCTTGTGAGTTTGCAAAAAAGATAAAAATAAAAAAAATAAAAAGTAAACCAATAACTACTAATCTAACATGTTATGACGGTATACCTTGTTTGGCTAGACCCTTGTGAAGGCGTCCTGAGATATTTTTTCATGAATATTTCGTCCTTATTCCATTTGTCTTTTGTTTTCATCTGTACAATTTTTACTATTTTAAAAAATGCACCATCTATCTCATTCCATTCATTCATATTTCATTATCCACACCAGGCCACTTCATGAATGATGTAAGCTCCACTCCACCTCATTCATGTTTATACATATAGTGTTCTGTTACATAGACATTAATCCTTTATTTAGGATAGGATATTATTATTAGGAAGGGTCATTTTGCTACTTTGATTAACTGGAGTGGCATTAAAATCAAGGTGATTAATTCTAGATGATATCTACAGGTTAAATTCTAGTATATGCAGATTGAACCACACATTTATTGAACCAAGATGTTGCATGAATGAATCCGAATGGAAATCAAATGATTCAAGTGGCGTGGCTTTGAAGAAGTTCAAGAAAGACAGCGTTTACATTGATAAAACTGGCAACTTAAGGAACTTCAATCACAAGAAACTTTCCAGGAAAAAATGTAATCTATTCTATACTCTCCTACCTGAAACACAACACAACTTTGTTCACTTAAACATGTCTTTTTGTGTGTAAGCGTTTCTTTAGACCATTTTAATGGTGTGAAATATCTACGGACTTTGCTTAAATGTGTTGTTATTTTCTCATAATCATGTTTTTTTTCCGTCCACAAGGCTCGAACTTGAGACTTTGCTTAAATGTGTTGTTATTTTCTGAGTAGGTGGTTCTTTGAGAGGAAGAGGATGGAAGTTTGGTTCTGGATTTGTGGATGGGATTTTCCCAGTGTTGAGTCCCACTGCACTGCAGATTTTGGATTATCTTCAAAAGGAAGCGGATTCTGAGAGAATTTGGGGTTCACTGGATAAGCTTCCACCATCTCTTGATGCATGGGATGATGTTTTAACTGTGTCTGTTCAACTTCGGATGAGAAAACAATGGGATTCAATCATCTCGGTAAGAAACACATGCTGCTACTGCTAGTGCTGCATACTAATCTTATACAGCTTCACATTTTTAATTTATTTATCAATGGATTGCCTTTTCAATGTATCACATACTTCCATTTTATTTTTCATTTTTAGCAATCTAAATATTTGAATAATGAATACCCTTTTGCAATGTTTCACCATCGAATCCATCATGAACTTGTGATTCATGTGTTAGCATATACTTCACAGGACTTGGAATGTGACAATATTGCATATACATTTGAATCCTTAGGCAATGACAGTTACTTTTAGGTTTTGCTAGTCATAACAGGAAAGTAAAGAACAAATTGTGTTAGGTGTGACTCATAGGTTGCTGATAATCTTTTCATGTGTAAATTGGATGGTAGTATTTAAACACAAGTTGTAATTTCTAAACCCTAAGCTTGAATAATAGGAATGTACTGTAGCGCAGTCGGAGACAGCGGCGAAGCTCGTACAATTTTTAAGAGGGGGCCAAATATAAAAAAGAAATAAAATCTATTTTAAAAACTAATATATTAAACTTAAGGCTTAAATGCACTTTTCATCCCCTATATTTCAAAAAGTTGCGATTTTGGCCCCCTTTAAAAAAAATGGATATTTTGACCCCCTAACTTTTGACCCTCTTTTGATTAACTGATTTTATGTCAATTTCTCAGTCTCTGATGGTGTAAACTGACATGGGGATAGAATGATGCTGATAAGTGGAGTCCAAACTTGCATGGTGTCCAAACTGGCATGATAAGTGGGGTCCAAACTAATAAGTGGATCCTTCTTTAGGGGGCCAAAAGTTACACCATGCTAGTTTGGACTCCACTTATCAGCATCCTTCTATCGCCATGCCAGTTTACATCATCAGAGATTGAGAAATTGTCATAATCTCCATCAAAATCAGCTAATCAAAAGAGGGCCAAAAGTTAGGGGGTCAAAATATCCATTTTTTTTAAAAGGGGGCCAAAATCGCAACTTTTTGAAACATAGGGGTGAAAAGTGCATTTAAGCTTAAACTTAATCAATAAGTAAAATAAATTTACAATAATTTTTACTTATATTTAATGAAACGACAACGAAGAAAATAAAAGTTAAACAATAATTATTTATAAAAGTTGAGCTTTATAGAGTTGTAATAACTTAAATTTATCCATAATTAACACTAAACTAAATATATTATCAATATTTATGCAATATCATCTCTCTTTAAACCAACAAAATTGTTTGGAGTAGCCAAATAATATATTAATGGGTAGCTACATATAAACCTATACCAATTTTCAAGTTTTTCTTCTTCTTTTGGGGTAGCCAATGCTATCCCATAGCTATGAAGGGAATCGCCCCTGGTCGGAGACGTAGACACAATTGCCCGAACTCTGTGATCAATTTCTAACAAATTTAAATTTGTTCAGATATGTAAATGGATATTGCTAAGGAGCTCCTTCAAGCCAGATGTAATCTGCTATAATTTACTCATTGATGCTTTTGGACAAAAGTTTCTATACAAGGAGGCAGAATCCACATATCTGCAGCTTCATGAGGCTAGATGCATTCCTAATGAAGATACCTATGCCCTTCTTATAAAGGCCTATTGTATGTCTGGAAAGCTACAAAGTGCTGAAGCTGTCTTTGCCGAAATGCGAAATTACGGTCTTCCTTCCAGTATGTTCATGAATCAATTTTGTTTTAATCAGTAATCCGGAGTTTACAACGTTCACACACTCTGCGCACCAACCACTTGTGTTAGACCCCGTTGGCTCGTGAATAAACTTGTTCATCCATATATGTTGAAATAGGACTAGGATTAAAAATGGGGATTGACACAATGATGATTCTCAAAATCATGATTAGTTTAAAGCACAAAAGATATATCAACCACTATTATTTATAACGAGTAAGCTTTCATATCAGTATTCTCTAATCTAGGATTAGATCTACGATATTAACATTTTCTAAGTCAATCTAGTGTATTTTCAGAACTACTTATATATATGCATTTATTTGTGATAACTGGATATTTGATTATTTAAAACAACTAACTAATAATCAGAATGAATAATTCAGGTGCTGTGGTGTACAATGCTTACATAAATGGATTAATGAAAGGAGGAAACTTTGATAAAGCAGAAGAGATTTTTAAAAGGATGAAGAGAGATGGTTGCAAGCTATCTCCTGAAAGTTATACAATGTTGATTAACTTATACGGCAAGGTAAGCTTTTAACAGTTTTTTTCGGCCTAAAATAAGACCTTGATAACTTGGAAGGTAATTTTTTATGTATGTCTTAAAATGCTAGGACCCGTTATTAGAGAGCCAACATGATACAGGATGAATTAATTGACATTAAGAAAACCTAAGATCAAAATAGTATTGTTTGATTTAGGTCTAACTCATCATTACAAAACCAACTTGTAAAGTGAGAGATGTCATTCATTATAAACTCTCGTCGGACCTTATCTCTTATCAACGTGAAACTTGTGTTTTTCCCAATACTTGATAATGATGTTAGTCGGTTGGAGTTTGTTTGATTTGTATATGGTATATTTGCTCTTGTTTTCATTTGCAGTCGTACCAAAGGTGATGTAAGTTGGTCCAGTCAGTAAAGATTCAACTCAAGTCCCACTAGACCTAAGTTTGAATCCTGCTACCGATGTGATGACTGCATTGGGGTTTCTCTGCCCCGGCAAGCCTCCAGGACCTAACTTGCCTACATTTTTTGTTATATAATTTAGTACCATGGTGGAGTTAATGTCAAGAGCAATGACCTTTAAATTTAGGATAAATAATTTCTTAATTTATAAAGCATATACAGTATGTTGGATCCCACATGCATAGCACATAGGAAAGTTTCACAGCACAGACACAATTATGTTAATTGAATTGAAATTTGAATTTTATGCAGGCCGGTAAATCCTATATGGCCTTAAAAGTGTTTGATGAAATGTTAAGCCAAAAGTGCAAACCTAATATTTGCACATATACTGCTCTAGTTAATGCATTTGCAAGAGAGGGATTATGTGAGAAAGCTGAAGAAATATTTGAGCAGATGCAAGAAGCTGGACTTGAACCTGATGTATATGCTTATAATGCCCTTATGGAAGCTTACAGGTTGTTATATACGACAGTATAAATGTCTTCTTGATTGATTAATGTATTATCCCTTTGATCTATTGGTTTATATATCTAGAGAAAAAAAAATTCATAATTTCTCTTCCCGGAACAGCCGTGCAGGCTTTCCTTATGGAGCAGCAGAAATTTTTTCGCTAATGCAGCACATGGGATGTGAACCAGATAGAGCCTCTTATAATATCTTAGTAGATGCATATGGGAAAGCGGGTTTTCAAGATGGTAATGATCTACCCTGTAAAATTCTCATTTAGTTTTGTTTATTCACATAATCCTAATGCTTGGTCCAACAAATTTTAATCATTTTATTACTTTTTCTTTACTTGTTTACCTATGTGATTGGTCTAACACATGTTTTTATTTCTTTTCCTTTTGAATGAAACATAGATGCCGAAGCTGTTTTTGAAAATATGAAAAGAGTTGGAATAACACCAACAATGAAATCCCACATGGTACTTTTGTCTGCCTATTCCAAAATGGGAAATGTGACTAAATGTGAAGACATTCTTAACCAAATGTGTAAATCCGGCCTAAAACTAGACACTTTTGTTCTCAACAGCATGCTCAACTTGTATGGAAGGTTAGGCCAGTTTGGAAAAATGGAAGAAGTTTTAACAGTGATGGAAAAAGGATCATATGTAGTTGATATTAGTACATTTAATATCTTGATACATAGGTATGGACAAGCAGGATTTATAGAGAAAATGGAAGAACTATTTCAATTACTTCTTACCAAAGGTTTAAAACCTGATGTGGTTACTTGGACAAGTCGTATTGGAGCTTACTCTAAAAAAAAGCTTTACCTGAAGTGCTTAGAAATATTTGAAGAAATGATTGATGCTGGTTGTTATCCAGATGGAGGAACAGCTAAGGTACTTCTAGCAGCATGTTCTAATGAAGATCAGATTGAGCAGGTTACTAGTGTGATTAGAACAATGCACAAGGATATGAAGACTGTTTTGCCAGTAGCATAAGTTTTTTTTTTGTTGCTAGTAGTAGCATAAGTTTTTGAACTTCGAGATTATAATAGAAAAATATAATATATCTATAAAATTTATAAATGAAATTTAAATATTAGATAATGCATTTTATAATAAGATGCAAAAGCGTTGGTTGTATACAAAACAAATATTTGTTGGGTTCAATTAGTGTACAATAAATGACATATTTCCCAAAAGAAATTGAAGTAGGATCAGTTACTAGAATTTAGACACGTTTTATTTTTCTTCGTTTGATAAGCATAATTTAGACAATTTAATTTAGAATTTGTGGGGTTTCAAAGTAATGAAATGCATAAATAAGACATATACCATTAGGGATGTAAATGAATATCCATGGATGCGGATAATGTGATATACGGGTTCGCTCCGTTGGATAAATATGAAATTCGTACCCTATCCATATCTGCGCGGATATCCGTTTAGCGGGTAATCCACAGATTTTGAGGTATCCGCGGGTTTATACAAATATCCATGGATAACATTTATAAAAAAAAAATTGTTAATTTTTTTTACCTTAAAATTAAAAGCAAAAGTTCATTACATGCAATTTCTTTTCTTTTTAACGAAACATGATATCCATACATTACAATAACAACAAAAAATCATTGAAACCACAAAAACATAAATAAAGTTTCTTACATTTAATAAATATAAAATTCTTTGATTTAACAAAAGCTTAAATGAAGCTCATCATATTCAACAAAAACAAAGTTTTTTGCTTCAAAAATCCCGACCACTTTCACTTCCTTTTAAAGAAGAGTAATACATATTTGAATAGTCATGTAATAACTAATAACACTCACAGTACCGACGATTTTTGCTTAGAAAGTTGAAAAGAATTAAGGTTATTTATGTAATTACTCGGTTTAATAGCGGGTATGGATATCCGCGGGTGTGGATACCATTAAATCTGCATCTGTATTCATTAATTAGCGGGTAGTTAAAATATCCGTTTATTTTATCCGCGGGTATGGATTATTTTGCCATCCCTATATACCATACATGGATTTTGGATATATAAATACATTCAAGCGCCAAAATTATTGTAGTATGTAAACGAGGGTCTACTTTTTTCTAAGGGAAGGGTCTAATTGTTTTGTGAAATCTTCTATTTTCACTTTTAATTACAAATCTTATTTTCAACGTGTTTTGAATTTTTAAAGATTTGTATAGGAAATAAAGAAGAAACAAGGGTTTCATAGTTTTGTGTCCAACTTTTTAAAAGAACAATGTTATAAACTTCGCAAAGAATCTCAAAAGCATCACAGATAATAACCAATCACATGCTAGATAGTTTCATCAGGTTTAGAAGGCTATTTGACTTAGTAGATAACAAGTTTCTAACGGTGGCTGAGATGTGTGCTTTAAGGTGGGATGTAGGAGGAGATGGGTGGAGGTGGTTGATATGTGTACTTTAAGGTGGAGGATTGTAGTCTCTTGTTGTCTAACATTTTTTTCACATAATGGTGTGCATGACAGATGGAAATGAAAGTTAGATTCGGACAAAGGATACTCGGTTCGTGGTGGTCACGGAAATATCAAGGGATAAATCATTCCTCTATGATATTGTTTGGATAAAAGTGGCACCATTGAAGATTTATTTATTTGCATGGAAATTGCTTCAAAACAAGTTATCTACTAAAGATGATTTGATTCATCATGGATGTACTCAAGTTAATTCTGGTTTTTTTTTTCCTAAAAAATAAAGTTAATTCAAGTTTTTGTACGATTGGATGTGGAAAAGAGAAAAATGCGGACAACCTTTTTTGGGGTGTAAATTTGGACGTATATGGCCCTCTTATTCGGCAATGGTTGGTAAGTTGTTTAGCCGACATGATGCATATAGTTGATCATTTTCGACATTTTGTTCATTTAGAAGGTGATTCTACGAAGGCTCATTATTTGTTTCATCTGAGTTGGTTGGCTAGCGTTTGAGTGTTATGGAAGGAGCGAAACTATCACATTTTTTAGCAGAAGGAAATGTCTATTCAACAGTTATTCAACAAAGTCAAACTCTTTCCGGTGGCTGAAAACGAAGGCCAATTACTTAGCCTTCAATTTTAATCAATGGTGGATAAATCCACGTCATTGTTATATTCGCGCTACATAACTTGTGCTATCTTTTCGTTGTTTTTGGTTCTTTATTGTAATATTGGTTGTATCTTTGAGTCCTAACATAACACTCCTTATGCGGATGTGGAACTCCTTTCGGTTAATATATTTCAGTTTGATTTCTTCACAAAAAATAATCAATCAAAAATCGTTATTTGGCGCAATATATGAAAGGTTTACATAATACACGAAAGTCAATAAATAGTGGTGCAATGGAAACATGACACCGTGTTGTGACAAATTTGTGTCCCACTCATTCATAAGAAATTAACAAAATAATTAACTCTAATTTTAAAATGACACTTTATTGTAAAAACAAAGGAAGTACATACAAGGTCCTTAAACTATTTCTCCAACCAAGTTTTAACCATTCCATTCAATTCGTCATATCAATATAGTCTTTAAAGTATCATAAAAACAACAACTTAATCGCTTAACACTCAAAAACTTATTGTTAAATACATCAATCAATCTTCCAACCCTGGCATCACCCATTTTCTAAATTCTTAATTTTCTAACCGTTGAACAAACCAAGATTTTAAACTTTTCTGAAGTTTTTTGAAGTTTATCGATGGAGAAATAATTTAAGAAGCTTTAATATGTTCTAATAGTTTAAAGACCAATTTAAAGAGTGTTGCGTGTTTGTTTAAAAATCAAATTAATTGTCTATTCTAAAGACTTACGCATCATGATTAAAGACCTGGACGCTCTATCTTTTCACAATTACTAACTTTTCATGTTGCAAATGTAAAATAATGTTGCACTAGGCACAAGTTTTTTCCACCAATTATATCAATAAATTTCATCATGTCACACTTGATCCAATCCTACAATAATGGAAATAAATTTGTACACACCTACTTTACTTAGTTTGTGCACCATAGTACTAGTCTTCAAACATTTGGTAGCAGCTCGATAACTTATAATGGAAAAACTTACTATTGTGTAGTATTTTAGTCTACTTCAATCTAATCTAACTAATCAAGTCTCCAAGCACCAACTCTAAAGTCTGAAATGTCTGTTTTTTATTCATTATAAATAAAAATAAATAATTAGCTGTACCACGGGCAACACATTTATATGTCTGTGAATCTCTTGTTTAATTGTTTTGTGCCCACGGTGTCCTCGTGTTCCACGATGATTCAATTGAAGGTGTTCCATGATAAAACCAAATAATATAATAAATGGAAAGAGGTTGGTAGGTGACGAGAATCCAAATGGAAATGAATAAATAATAAATGAAGCAGCAGTACAACGAAGAATTCAATCAATTTAATATTTCTCCCATTACTAATATAAATAAATAAGCTTCTTCTTTCTTCTCACTTACTTAGATCTGTTACTCAACTTTGATTTTTTTGATTAATTGATTGGAAATGGCGGGTGATAGTTGGGTACTGATGGTTACTGCTCAGACACCAACCAACATTGCTGTGATCAAGTATTGGGGTAAAAGAGATGAAACCCTAATCTTACCTGTTAATGATAGTATCAGTGTCACTCTTGATCCCGCTCATCTTTGCACCACAACTACCGTTTCTGTTAGTCCTTCCTTTCAACAAGATCGTATGTGGCTCAATGGCAAGGTTGTTTTTCTTTTTTTCTTTTTATGTGTATTTGTTCGATTCATGCTTGTTTATGAGTATTTCTCGAATTCATTGGAAATTCATCCGTCATACAACTCACACTTTTAGTGTGTCCGTGTATGTATCTGTGCTTCATAGCTTACTTGCTTGTTTATTATCACACTTTTTATATGTATTTCATGGATTGATTGGAAATTAATACAAAATGCCGTCAGTATTAGTGTCCGTGTACCTTTTAGTGCTTCATAGCTACGTACATGTTTTGTCTACTACTTGCTTGTTTATTGTCACACTTACGTAAATTCCACAGGAAATATGTCTCTCTGCGCTTTATTATCACACTTCTGTCATTCTTTTACTTTCAATTTTTAATTGTTGGAATTTGGTTTTGTTGGTTAGTGTAGGAGATTTCTCTTTCCGGGGGTAGATTCCAGAGCTGTTTAAGGGAGATCCGTGCTCGCGCATGTGATGTTGAGGATAATAAAAAGGGTATTAAGATCACCAAGGAGGATTGGAGCAAATTGTACGTACATATTGCTTCCTATAACAACTTCCCCACTGCAGCTGGATTGGCTTCATCGGCTGCGGGTTTCGCTTGTCTTGGTAATACACTTATATCGATTTTTTTTTTCTTTCATATAATTGTTATTAGTATACCACATGTAATTGTTATGAAATCGAATTTGTTGGCATAATGTGAGCTGCATTGCATGGGTTAATCCACCAAATCTGATTGTCATTGATTAGCTGCTCTATCATGTTTAAGATCTAAATCAAACAGTTCATGGATTAGATTTAAGGATCTTGGAATTGTTCGAAGTAGGCCCAATCCTATTATGGCGCATCAGCCAGACTAAGACAGAATGATAAGAAGAAAATTAGAGGGAAGGGAAGAGAACAACATTCAACTCTGTTATCTCATTATCCAAAACTCAGGAAATCGACTTGAACAATTTTCCCCATGAATATTTTGGTTATTCTAGAGCAAATATTGAAAGGACATTCATGAATAAACTTTGACCAGGTCGACCAGGAAAACAAAATCACGGGCAGTGACGATAGATTTCCAGTGGATATTGGCCTTGGATAATAAAGGGGGAGCCTTGGTGCAAAGGTAAAGTTGTTGTCATGTGACTGAAAGGTCACGGGTTCAAGTCCTGAAAACAGCCTCTTGTGTAAAAAACAGGGTAAGGCTGCATACAATACACCAATTGGCGGGTGCCCTTCCCAAACCCTGCGTATGCGGGAGCTTTAGTGCACCGGGCTGCCCTTTTTATTGGACTCGGATAATAATTGGCCTCAATTGCGTTGTCTGGTATTTGTAGGATCCAGATTAGCTACAGTCACTGCAGTTAGGCAAATCTGATTCATTCAAATGATCCAACACTCATAAAAAGACAAGCAATTATTACTTTTAAAAATTGCCACAACATAGTTGAACTAATAAATGTTATTGGATCCACGTTTTCCCCCCGACCCTCTTCACCGTTCTCACCGTTGTGGATTCAATTGTAGTGCAAACTGAGAAACGCCGCCGTCGATGTTCTCTCTTTCTATTGCTGTCATCGTCTTCTATCTTTCGATCTCTGCCATCACCAATCTTCTCTTTCTCACTCTCTCTCTCCTTGCCGACATCCGTCTGGCGTTGGTTGTGGACACCGGATTTTGTTGCAGAAAAAATTGAAGCAGCTTCAAAAGCTTCTGCTATTATTCTAGTAACTTTTGATGCCTTAGAATCTGATGTGTTGAATACACTCCCCACAATTTTATGAGATAATTATGTCTTAAAGTAATAAAACAATATATATCAGATAACTATGTTAGATTGAATCGGTGACCATATGTTTCGGGTACAGAATCGGTGGCAACGGTGGCTATATGACTATATAGTATATAAAAGCTCATCAAACTAATAGTATACATGTATTTCTATATCAATGACCATTAATTAATAAAAATCTGAGCAACACACCAGCGCAGTGTAGCAGTTCCAGACTTCCGGTGTCTGGAAATTTGGCTTTACACATTCTTGTGGTTTTGTCTTTATGGTGGAAAAAAAGAGAAGTGTTAGATCTAAACCGTGTAATAGATTGGATGGTTGAGATTTGTTTGACTGCGTGAATGCATCCTTTCACTAACTGCAGTGAATCTCAATCCATATTTGTAGCCATAATTGAGGGACCAAGTATTGAGTTATTAATAAGTAGTCAATGAAAGAAATATTGCTATAAATTAATTAATTATCAATTCAATACTTCGCCATGTAGAACTTTTTCCTGGACAGACAGATTTATTCAGTGTTGCATGTTTATTGTCTTATGGTTTGGATTCATAGAGGATCTTATTCTTTATTCAATAATCTTTAGGAATATTGCTTCAAACTTTATGTTCTTTAAGGTGTTATACACAGATATTCAATTTTATCTTTCTGTTCTGTCTAATGCAATTTCAACCTAATTTCCATGCTGTTTTAGTTACAGTAGCATGGTTCTTGGTTACTATTAATCTTATATGAGAGATTTATACTAGTCATCGCATTTCATAATAGCTTCTGTATGTCTTCTGTTTTGCAGTTTATGCCCTGGGGAAGCTAATGAATGTCAAAGAAGATGAAAGCCAGCTGTCTGCTATTGCAAGGTCTTTCTTTTCTTTATGACTTTAAATTTGCAAGGTGTTATGCTTGGTTTGGACACTTGTATTTTGATTATATATTTTAACGATTCCGAATATTTTTACTATATACAGGCAAGGATCAGGTAGTGCTTGTCGTAGCTTATTTGGGGGATTTGTGAAGTGGAAAATGGGAAAAGTAAGTATTTTATTTAAGTCTCTGTTTTATAGGCATTATATCATCTGAAAATCCATTGTAATTTCTATTCTTTTGATATTTATAGGAGGAGAATGGAAGTGATAGTCTTGCGGTTCAACTTGCTGATGCAAAGCATTGGGATGAACTTGTTATTGTTATTGCCGTGGTATGTCATATTTTTTGTCTTTGTTAAATTGAATGGATGAACGGATTAATTTGACTTTTAATATATTTAGTATTAAATGGTATGTTGTGGTCAGTTTTATGTGAAGCTCATATATTCTGGTTTCTAGTTTCCCATTTCTTTGTCTCAAGCTCTTTTTTAGTTGGTTTAGTTTTCCTTGTTATTCTCTAATAGGCGAGGATAATATTTGTTCTATATGACTTACCTTTGATTTGAAGTCAACTCTCTCACTGGAAGTGCTGTTTCAACACTTCATAACAGCTTAGATGCTTCATTATTTTTTTACCGCATTTGAATTATATCAATTGCTTACAATCTTTTCTCTTTAGTATTCAAGTTGTCTACATACATGTATTATCTCATCATACCAAAATACTATTTGGCAATATTGTGGTAGAAGTTCACAATTTTGCTTCCTAATGTGTTAAAGGCCAAATGGAAGCTGTGCAAGATTTTCCACATAATTTTTTATTTATTTGCCTAAGCAGTATTTTTTATCTTGTAAATGAGATGTTTCCATTTCATTTAAGCACTATGAATCTACATTATCACATTATCTCATGTCAAACTTTTCTCAGTATTCCCATCTCATTATTTATTTCTAGGTTAGCTCTCGGCAAAAGGAAACTAGCAGCACCTCAGGAATGCGTGAGACTGTTGAAACAAGTTTGCTTTTACAGCATAGAGCAAAGGTAGCACATCCCTTTCCTTCGTGCAATTTGTGTATCAACCATGTTAGATGAATATTACTTTGTATGAAAGTAGAGACATTCCCAATGTATATTTCTAAAGAAATAGATTTTGAACCATCTCCCCCCTCCCTCTTTTCCTAAAACCTTTTCATTCTGCGCTTTTAATACCAAGACCTCTCTACTTTCAAGCATCTTACTATTGTTAACATTGGAATTTATTTTCCATTTTTCTCTCTCAAATAGTAAGCATGAATTTAAACACGGTTGTTGATTACGAGTGTTTAACAGTTATGTGCTTTTCTTTGTCTTTGTTATATAAATAATTATGCCATGGTAATTTAAGTTTGATTAATTTTTATTCATGTCTTTTTCTCATTTGAACCACAATAGGAAATAGTGCCAAAGAGGATACTGAAAATGGAAGAAGCCATTCGAAACCGTGACTTTGCATCTTTTTCACAACTCACCTGTACCGATAGCAACCAGTTTCATGCAGTTTGTCTGGATACAAGTCCTCCTATATTTTACATGAATGATACATCCCATAGGTAGGCTCTGATAATTGACAGTTGTTTATGACTATTATGTTTGTTTTATAAGATCACAAGTGTAGCACATTTCTGCTCTAATTTATTATCAACTATTCTATTTCACTTCAGGATAATCAGCATTGTTGAAAAGTGGAACCATTCAGAAGAAGCTCCACAGGTTTGAATTACTTTCTTGGTCATATATGTCTCGTATGCAGAAGGTTTATTCCTGGGGTTAAATTTTGTCAATTGTCTGGTTACCAATCACTCAATATTCTAAAATTAAAAGAAACTTCCTATGGTGTTTTATAACATCAGAAATAATTCATTAATTACTTAGTTGGAAAACAAATTAAAGGAGGATATATGATCTCCAGTTCTGTGAACATTGATATGCTTCTTTGACGAATTGAATGCCAGTAATGTCTTCAATCAAGTGAAGTGAGCCAGCTAATGTGATGAAGTACATACATCGAGCAATCTTTGCAGACTGATTTAAACTAATCTCATATGTCCCTGAAAATGCATATAATACCCATGTGAATGATGTTTATATACACAGCTTGTTTGGTTGTACATATATAGTATATATTATACGGACACATATAAACAAACTAACGCCTACAATTTCATAGGTTTCTATTTAAATACTAACTTCTAGTTTTGACGTGCAGGTAGCTTATACATTTGATGCAGGGCCAAATGCGGTTCTAATTGCACGTAATAGGAAAGCTGCTACCCTTTTGATTCAGAAGTTGCTTTACTACTTCCCTCCAAATTCAGATGACCTCAACAGGTGCTTTTTAAGTTTTGGTAGTTTCATGCATACTATTCTCTAAGATTTTTGTCAATCTCTTGAATTTCTTACTTACCTGCAAAACTCTCTTCCCTCCAGTTACATTATTGGTGACAAGTCAATTGCAAAAGATGCTGGGATCAATGGAATAGAGGACATAGAAGCTTTGCCACCACCTCCAGAAATTAAAGACAATATTCCGTCACAAAAGTACAAGGGGGATGTCAGTTACTTTATATGCACCAGACCAGGAAGGGGACCTGTTGTGCTTACTGATGAAAGTCAAGCTCTTCTCAACAGTGAAAATGGGCTTCCCAAATAAGGTACATGGGAAATATTCCCATGGTTGATCTATTCTTCATTAGGCTTATCTGTCCGGCTATATTAGCTCGAAATATTTTTCTTAGATGACCTTTCAAGGAAGCCTGTTGTACCCATGACATGATTATTTGTGTTCATTCCAAGTTCACAGTTTGTGTTTCTCTTTTATATATCTGTAATTCTTATTTACAAATCTAGTTAGTCTATTTTCTGCGAGAAAAATAAGTCTTGTTCCTTTCCTGTATTGAATTGAGCACCTTTAATTTAATTCTCCTGAGCTTTGCTAGTTCAACTTGTCATCATTTTATGTGAACAATTTCTTTCCTTTTTCTGTATTTTGATCGAGAGTTCTCTTTACTTGCATCGTAATTGGCTGAAAAAAATGTCCATATATATCGTATGGAGTGACCCCCCATATGCAACATTTTGTTCAAACCTACATCTCTGGTATTGCAACATTATTCCATTTAGTACAGGCATTTTAACATCTTAACTTGATATCAATCTAAGATTTAGCTCAATACCATCTACTATCCTCAAGGATGCATGCTCTTCCGACTCCACAACAGGAGTATGGAGAACACGGCATCCTCTCTGTCTCTGGTATAGCATGTTACTAGTATTTACTAGGGTAGGTATGTCTCATCCTCACATTTATGCTGGGCTAGCTGCTTCATCAGTGCCATTAATCTCTTGAGGGATCTGGTTGGTGATGGAAAACTTTTATTCCACTCATCAACACTTTGATGTTCTGCAGACAACCATCACATATTTCTAAACCTGTTCATTTTAAATTTTAGTGGTATTGTTAACCTTTGGAGGGGAGGATTGTAAAAGGGAGTTGAGCAAAAATACTTCTAAACTAATTTTAGCTTCCTCCTAAAGTGGTAGATTTGGAATGGAGAAAATATGTTTAAATTTAGACATCATTACATTTGATGTGGCCTTATACTCCCGCTGTCTCAAATTATATCATTCTAGTAAAATATGATAATATGTTTGTTTCAAATTATATGTCATTTTACGACATCAATGACACATTAATGGTTATTATTCTTTTACGCCCTTTACTATTTACTACACCCTCTGATCACTAGATAATAAAAACTCTACATTTTAGATTTATTCAATTAATGATGTATATGATTTTTATTACATATCACATACATTATTTAATGAATGAATCTAAAATATTGATTTTTGTTTATAATAGTGACAAGAGGGTGTATCTATCTTTGTTCAATACTTTTAATTTATTCTTCTCATATCATTAATGAATAATATTTTTGTAAAATATAATTCATAATTTCTCTTTTCCATAAAAAAAATTAATTACATTTCTTATTGTGTGTGAAATTGTCAAAATAACATATAATTTTGCACAAGAGTATGCTTTAATGTTAGCCCTCCATTAAAATGCATCCTCTACCAATACTAATTTATTGGAAAATGAAATTTCTAGTAAAAATTTAACTAAGAATAAACATTTCATTTATTTTTAATTGATATTTATTAGGTTAAAAAATATTACGCATAAAAAAGGTACAACATATTACTGTATCCTAAAAAATATTACCCATAAAAAAGGTACAAAAGTTACGACCCTAGTAAAGGGAAAATATTAACCCTTTAGTTTTTTTAGGCATTTGACCCTACCCTTTAGTTTTTTTAGGCATTTGACCCTATAGTTACATGCTAATGAACTAAATATAAAATCTTCAAAAATAAAATAAAATTGACACATCTATTAAATTCCTTAACACATGCTCTTAATCTTAAGACAGACCTAACAATATACATTATTATTTTTAGTTGAAGCCTTCTTTTTCTTTGTGATTTTACATTTCTTTGTATTTAACATATTTACCTCTTCTGTTTTAAAAAAAAATATTTACCTCTTCTATTTAAAAAAAAAATATTTACCTCTTCTAAAAAAAAAAACAGAGCTATTGGCAAATAGTTTTTTTCTTTCTTTCTAGTTTTATATTTTTTAACACATGTGATATCTTCTTTTGTTAATAGAGCTGGCCCTTGTTTTTGTTGAGAGAAGCTATATCCTCTCTCTAACCTATATCTATGAAGAAAGATGGATTTAGGTCATTTTTTTGTTTGTCAAAAATCACCTATGTGTATTGTTTTTGAGATTTTTTCCACCGTAATTTGGTCTTTGTTGGGCGTAAAAAAAAACTATTAGCAAGACCCGTACAAATAAATTCATTATCGTAAATTTCACAAAAAGAGCATATCAATATTTACCAAAAAATCAGAGCTATCATCAAAGAAAATATTACCAAATCAAAATCGGCAGATGCCATTTTCTTTTCTTTATTTTTCTTTTATAAATACTATTAGCAAACAAACAAAGCTTTTTTTTTTGTCAAAAAAAAAAAGCTATTTTTTTAAGGTTGTAGAAACAAACAAAGCTATTAGCAAATAAATTATTTTCTTCTTTTATAAAGAAAAAAAGAATAACTATCGAGGGATGCTTTTTTGGCAACCAGGTATACACTTTACCAATATGAGCACAAAATCAATGTATATAATATGATATATTTAAATTTGTTCAATATATTATTATATTATAATAATTCGGTTCATACATACGATGAATTCTTCAAACAGAAGAAAGAACAAATATATGAAATTTGAAACATAACTATATTATATGTCTCATAGCATAGTGTAGAGAGAGAACTCTACAACAATGCCCTAAGTTTCAAATAATCAAAGCAATCGCAACAAGGGCTACAACAAAGGTTCCGGTGGCGAAGGAGAATCCATGGGAGGCTGCACCACTTTTGTGAGGCGCGGGAGCAGGAGCGGGAGGGGAAGAAATTGATGATGGTGGGAGAGGTGACACCGATGGTGGAGTAATAGGCGACGGAGAGTTGAAAATAGATGGACCAGCGCCAATGGTAATCACAACAGAAGCCTTGGGAGATGTCGTTGGATATTGTGCAACGACGGAGAGAAAGAACATTGCTACAAAGAGCATTGGAAAGGAAATGCAGATGCGAGCCATTCTCAAAAGTAGAGGGAGGAAACAGAGAGTGAAATCTGATGAGAGAGTGATAGATGTAAAGAAGGTGAATGTCTGAGTGTGTGAGAATAAGGGTACTGGATAGAGAATATATAGATGGAGGAAGCGCGTACTTTATAGATGGAGCAAGCGCGTATTGAACCAAGATCATACACGTGGAATCAGGGTTTGAGCAAGGAGATTTTCCTCTCTTTTTTTGACAAATGGGCATTAATTAACAAAGAGATTGATCAATTTGTTTTCTATATAAGTAATAAAAGATCTCTAAACTTATCAATAGTGGTGTAAAATTTAGAAAAATTTTGAGTTTTGTTGAGTATATGGTATTCTATACATGAAATTAATTCAAAATTAAATTAACTTTACTAAAAAATATTACATGAGGATAGATGATTGGATGATGCCTAGCAAGAGTTGAGTATATGGACTAAAGTTTACATACAATATTTTCTTAAGCCGTGACATAGTTCATGCTATTTGTTTATCTATTTAATTTTTGGTTTATGTGGGTTGGATTGTTTAGACTCTGTGTTTTAAATCCACATATTGGTTTGCGATCCATATAACTTTTATTTTTAAAGTATTTACTACACGTTGTTAGACTGTAATGAAACTATTGAAATTGTTTTTAAGTATCATTGGTGATATTTTTTGACTCAGTAACAAAATATTTTTGTTAACTTTTGTTTATAAGGGCATAAAAAACAAAAAATTTAAAAGTTTTGTATTAAAAAAACAATATTTTGATTTTAAAACGTTGAGGGCACAATTTTAAAGACAAATTAATATCATATACTTTTTAAGGAGGCACCAATCCCGTCAAGCAATTTCTCATCGACCCGTGGTAACGTATGGGTCATATAAAAGGTAATATTTGACGATAATAGGTAACAAAATAGTTTAGATAAATGTCATGATTGTCATATAGTATTTCATAAAAATTAGGTTAAGTATAGCGAGACGGATTAACATTGATAAGTAAGAGATAGTGAGACGGGTTAACATTTATAAGTAAGAGTTTCCAAAAAAATAGCATAATATAATTAGGAACATAATTTTATTTTATTTTAGATAAACATTAAATGCAAAGGTGTGAAGTGAAAAATTAGGTTAAAATTAGGTTAAGAGATGTGTGGACATGTAATTTTTTTGAACATCGTTACTGAACAACATCGAATCAGAGAAAATGGAGTTGAACCAAACAATGGGAATTCTTCTTCTGATTGTGACACTCCATTGTTGTGCGTTGCTGAAAGGCCACTCACTTTCTAGTTCGACTTCGTCTTCATCCATATCCATCACAACTATCTTTAATATTTGTACGTTTTAAATTATTTTCCAAAGTAAAAGGTTCATCATATGAGAAACAAACACATTTCCATATTGTCTTCCATTGGATTGTGTTTAGCAACCATCATGCACAAAGATCGAAGGCTCAAGATAACAATTGAGAAGGGATCATGGATTCTACAAAAATCCAAGTTTCAAGAGTATGAATTCTAATGATTTGGAACAGAATCCGATACAAATGAAGAATTATACAACAATAGTATTGAACGAGGGTTTTAAAGAGAAGAAGATAATTGTTGAAATGTTGATTGATTCTTAAATGCGGCACAAGGTGTTGTTAACTACAACCATCAAGGATAAAATGGCATAAAGTAAAAATCTAATAGTTCATTCCTGTAACAAGAACTTCACCTAGATCGATTAAAAACTCATCTCATACAATACAAGACTTGTGTCCTACTACGCATTTTAAATTTAGCAATATTATAAAGTAAAATGTGATTGGTACAAAGATCAATCAATCAATAGCAATCAGTAAAAGGAACACATTTGTATGGTCCACAACACCGTAAGTCATGCCTTGATCAAACACTTTTCATCAACAAGGTCCTTTCTAAGTTACAAAAACTCCTTCACAACTATGACTATGCTCTCACCTTGAGCTTCCAAAATGGCAAAAACAAATCTTCATTTACTGTCATTTTTATTCTTCTTAGGCTTATTCAACTGCACATTATCACTGATCAATCCAGAGGATGTATCCGGTTGGCTTGCATTGGAAGAAACTGAAGATGTCAACATGGTGCAAACCCAAAGAGATTCATGGAAGAAATGTGATTTTTCAGTTGGAAAATGGATATTTGATCAAACCTACCCTCTCTATGATTCCAACTGTCCTTATCTCACCACTGCAGTTACTTGTCAAAAGAATGGACGGCCGGATTCAGATTATGAGAAATGGAAGTGGAAGCCATTAGGTTGTTCCATCCCAAGGTGATGATGAAACATTAATCACTCACATTGCTACCTTTTTGTTTTCTTACATTCTTGTATTCCATCATCAATATCTTGTTTCTTGTTTTCTTATATGCTTGCATTGTGTATGTTTGGCTTCACTCTTAGAAGGAGCAAAATTGATTTTATAATTGCATAATTGATTTTGACATGTTTGGATGTTCTCTACAATTGATTTTTAGTCGACTTTTATGTAAATGTATTCAAACATAAATCACTTTACATTTAACTCACTTTTAGTCCGAATCAATTATTTAGAATAACCAAACACACGTAAATCATGCTGATAAATTTAGCTTCTCGATGACATTTTCAGGTTTGATGCACTGAAGTATCTTGGTAAAATGAGAGGAAAGAGAATGATGTTGGTGGGTGATTCTATAATGAGAAACCAATGGGAATCTCTTGTATGCTTAGTTCAAGGAGTTATTCCAACTGACAGGAAAAAGGTCACCTATGATGGTCCTTTAATGTCTTTCCATGCTATGGTAGGATATTAATCAATCTTAGTATATCCTTAATTTTCCTTCTAAAAAAGATTTACTTACATGTTGTTCACTTATTACAGGATTTTGAGACATCAATTGAATTCTTCTGGGCACCACTATTGGTAGAACTGAAGAAAGGGTCTAATAATAAGAGAATTCTACATTTGGATTTGATTGAAGAGAATGCAAGGTATTGGAAAGGAGTTGATATTCTTGCATTTGATTCAGCTCATTGGTGGACTCACTCTGGTCAATCTAGTTCGTAAGAAACCTTTCTCATTTTTTAGTTTTCCACTTAATTGAAAAGTGTTACATTTGAAGATAATCATTTTTACATCCTAATGGAATCAGTCTTGATTAATACTAGGTGGGATTATTACATGGAAGGAAATAGTATCATCACAAACATGAATCAAATGGTTGCCTATGAGAAAGGACTCAGTACATGGGCAAAGTGGGTGGATTTGAATTTGGACCCTCCAAAAACTCGAGTCGTTTTTAGAAGTATGGCACCTAGACATAACAGGTACTATCAATTTTCATTTCCTTCATCAATTTATTTTTGCTTTAGTCTCAATAACATATTTAAGAACATTTCATTAAATTGTAGGCAAAATGGTTGGAAATGTTACAATCAAAGGCAACCTGTAAAATATTTCAGCCACATGCATGTTCCAGGACCACTAGTAGTGCTAAAAGGAGTGCTGAAGAGAATGAGATTTCCAGTATATCTACAGGATATAACAACAATGACTGCTTTTAGAAGAGATGGACATCCTTCAGTGTATAGTAAGGCGATAAGTGAAGAAGAGAGGCAGAAACAAGGTAATGGCCAGTCCTCTGATTGCAGTCATTGGTGCCTCCCTGGTGTGCCTGATATTTGGAATGAGATGCTGAGTGCATGGCTTTAACTATAACTAAAAAAACATGGAATGGATTTTATGGGAAGAAAAAAATGTAAGCAGTGTACAACATCTACTCTTGCAAGAACATTGTTGTTTTGAGTGTTTTCTTTGTCATTAAGGTTATATGTTCAATAACATTATGCGTATGTTTCTTATTTTGATCTCTTCCTTTTTAGTAACCAAACAACCTTAAAAACAAGTAGTATGGACTTGGATATCATAATCAGGTTTGGAACAAAAACAGGCATGGATTCAATTCAAGGTTTCTCTGATGAATTTAACAATGTCCACTGGTTATTATTTTTATATAACGACAATAGACTTCCCTAGATAGATTATCCTGCAAGATTCACTTCTCCAATGCCTCCTTCTTCTTCAATGCGGACTTACTGATCTTACAACAGTGGCGGAGCCGGGACAAAAAAAATTGCAACGCATTTATTGGGGTTTACATAAGAAATTGCAAGCAAATAATAAAAAAATCTAAAGAAATGCCCAATTTATAGGGGTTTATATAAGAAATTCATAGGGATTTACATAAGAAATTGAAAAAAAACTGGGGCGGAGCCCAGGCGAGTGCCCGGGATCGTCGGGCCATAGAACTGCCCACGTCTTACAATCCTTCTTATCCACATCCACGATGCCTTCAACAGCCACAGTTTGACGCATGTCTCTAACTATATATTACACGAAATTAATACAGAATATTTTTTGCAATTTAAATATTTTCATCAAATTAAATTGAAAATGGTATTTAACATTAATTGTGAAAATTCAACAATGAATGTTAATAGTAAGGGATTTGAGACCCTTAAACATGTGGCCAGAGGTTTGATTTCTGACTCATGCGTATGGAAAAGAATTCCGTTGGGAGAACCCATCTTATGTGCCACACATATTCTCCAACAGAGATTAGTCACAGCTAAACGATGGTGGAAACTTCGTACCAATATCATGGTAACCAACAAAAAAAAAATTGTTGTGAAGAACTAAATAAGTGGTTTTCATATGGATCTAACTTTTTTCTCATGATTTTGTCGTCGTAGTGCGGTATGTGTTGTTTGTCGTCTTGTGCGACGTTGTTTGATTTCTTGTTTTGGTGTGGTGTTCGTTTGGTTACTGTTGAAGTGTTAGATTCGGCCAATTATAAGTTCAATCATTGATTTGTATTGCAGATGTGAAGACATGAATATATTGATCATTTTGATTTTATCATATTATTTGTAAATATTTTGTCGTTGTGTGCTATTTATTTGGTGTCGTGAGTTTTTTCACATATTTATCTTTTAATATTTTTCTACAATGTTGAATATGTGGTTGTAAGCGAAGGAATCGGAGGGAGTTAGAACATTTTTTATAATGTTGAACCTAACAAATTTTACATTTTTATCATTTGAGTTATGGACATCCGATTTAATCATGATAAATTTTTATGGCAAAACCAAACAAATTCATTACACCGTGTGACACACATGTATTCAGGGATTGTTTGGTTCTCCAATGTAAACATAACACATAGACGAGAATGGGAAAGCAGCTACTCCCTACGTCATTTTATGTAAGCTCCTTTTGTTTTTTTTCTTCCACGTTTCTTAAGAAAAGTTGTCACTGTAATTAATGTGTCTGTTTTATGTGTTAATATTACTAAACTGTCTTCTGTTTGTATGTGTGTTAAATCTGACTATTCGTATTTCAAGAGAAGTTAGTAGTATTAATTATGGGTATGTTTAAGAAAATAATAATAAATGTATTTAGTAATTTGAAAAGGAGTTTACATTTAGGGACAAAAATAAAGTCAAATGAGTGTTTAGATATAGGTACGGCATGAGTAAATGCTAGTCAAATGATTGGGTTGGAACAACCAAAGCAAAGGAGGTTTAGGAGAGTCATCTGGGAAGGAACTTTCGGAGCAGTTTCAACCTCTTGAAAATGATGCCTTAGGATAAAAGCACACTGGCATTAGCTAATTAAGCGTATCAGACTGGAAAAGTAAAGATAAAGATACTCATGTGAAAGAAATATATCCTCTTCTACCAAACGTGTATAATTATTGTCTTCGATAACAATAAAATATGAACACAAAAAAGCAAAAGCTTAGAAACAACTTCACCTCAGACTCCTAATCTTTTAACTCTTCCATTATAAATAAAATCTTTCTTAAGTAAGAAGGGATGAATTTTGAATTTTTTGGTGGAAAGAAGAGATGAATTATTAAAACAATTAACTACAAATCAATCTAATAACTTTCCACTAATGGAGAGTTTTCAATTGGTCACAAGAAATGTTATACAAAAATATCATATAATTTTTGTTACCATGCATAATTTGGATCTTAATTTAGATTCCACTTTTCAATCCTCATTGTTTTCATCGAAGATTGAACCACCGTTACTAAACATAAAACAAATGTGTTATTTCAACATCTAAATACCCATATCATTAGTGAAATTGTATGTATTTATATCTATTCCACTTTTCAAAAATACATATAAAAACTAAAATAACAAAGTAGAATTTGACATCAAAATTTTGATGCCAAAAAATAATTTCTCAACATTAAAAAAAGCAATTTAGCTTGGAGAAAACCTCTTCTTTAACTTAGAAAGCTCCTTAGAATTAAGTCCAAAAGCTTTTTCCAAAAGTTCATCTTTAATCTGAGATCCAAAAACAACATTTGGAATTTTCATCAAACCAGGATTTTGACTATCAAAACTACCAAAAATAGTAGCAGGAACATCACCAACATTCATCTGAAAATGAACAAGTCCTCTTGGAAAAACCATAACCTCACCTTTCTCCAAAACCTTAGCAAAAATCTTGTTCTTGGTATCAACAAATCCTGAATAAATTTTTCCCTCCAACACAATAGCAACTTCTGTTGCTCTTGGATGAAAGTGAGGAACATTAACACCACCAACATCAAAATCTGCTCTAACAAATGAAACTCCAAGAGTGTTTAAACCTGGAAACACATTTGAATTCACTCCCATTGAAGAAAATCCAGTATCTTTGAAGTTTCCTGGTAGTTTTATACCTGAAAAAGTGAAATCTTCAACTGTTGCTGTGGATGAGTTTTTGCAACTGAATTTGTTATCTTCTGATTTGGCTATGCAGTAATCCATAACAGGATCCGGATCAGAACATAAAACAGCAATGATGAAACACATAAGAACTAAAAGAATGGTTACTTTGTTGTTGATCATGGTTTTGAAACTTAACTATTTCTGATAGATATTCTTAAAATGTTGTTTTGGTTGAATGTGTTTGTGGAGTCAAGTGACTTTGCTTCACATATTGTTTCATCAATTATTGAGTGTCATATTTATAGGCCATGGGGATATTTTTTGGGGTAAGAATTGTGTCTAGATAAAACACTCATTTTTGTGACAAAATTAAACGATATTCGTTCATTCAAATTGATAGAGTACATCGATACAATACAAATCTAAATTCACTAAAAACAAAAGGGATGAATAGGTGAATAAACTCACAGCATTCATGTTAATAGCATAAAACGACAAAGTATCTATGCCTACAAATATGACTTATGACTAATATGACAATGTTGAAGTCTCCGAAATATTCATGTCTTTGGATCTGCAACGTTGACAATGTCAAAGTCATTGTCATTGATCGGATTTGCACTTGCTCAAAGCTAATCTTTCAACCTGAATCAAATAAACACCGCACTAAGACAGAAAATAAAAAACACACCGCACAAAGACGGAAAATCAAAACAAACAGAGTCGTTCAAAGACGACAAAATCACAAAAACAAACGAAAGAAAACAGAAAATATGTTAAATCACTTATTCAATTAGGATATAAGGAAAAATAAGGGTTATTTTTAGGTTAAAATTGACCTTAAATCACCCCGCTCAGAAGAAAAAGAAAAAGAAAGGGGTGACGGCTAAGGTTTGAGAAGGAGAGAAAGAGAGAGGAAGAAGGGAGTAAATACTTTTAATTAATAAGATAGATAAAACATTCATTTTATTCTTTAATTGTGTTAAGCTTTATAATAGTACGTATCAAAATAAAAATAAAAACATATGTAAATATGTTTATTTTAGTTAGTTTAGTTTTTGAACGTGTATTTTATTTGTCAATTTAATCTATAAAGTTATTACAAAAGTACCAGTAGACACTAAAAATGTGTTTGTATTTTGAGTTTTTGAGTTCTCCTCCTCCATCCCTTTTTATAAGAATTAATGACATATTTTATATTTATTTTTTTTTTAAAAAAAAAGCAATCATGAAATTAATATCCACATTTTATACAATATAACTATGGGTAAATTATCTTCTTTTTTGGTACTAGGGTAAATTATATTTTGTATACGAATGGATGTATTTTGGTGCGGGTCGGAAATAACAACGCATCACAATCGAGTAATCAAAATGAGGTTTTGCTTAATTTTATTTTGCAAGTTTGGTGTGAAATTAAAAGGGGCATTAGTTGGGAACAATAAATGACAGCATCAACCAACTCATTGTTTGCTTTATTCATTGCAAATTGCATTGACTTGTAAGCAAAAGAATTGATCATAGTGAGGTCGGCAGCTGAGTTGTTTCCACTGCTCCTCTTTTTGCTTAAACAAAACAACTCTAATCTACAATGAACACTACTCTCGATGCTCCAAACAATTTGGTAAAGCATTGCATCTTAAATACTCAAACCAGGGGGGGTTCGATTAAAAAGTTCTCGATAATTACTATAACCCGATATAAGATCTGGAAGGAAGTCTACGAGAAATCTCAAAGCCTCTTTTCGTTTAATGTAAATCATGTATAATCTACGCGGAGACAAATTTTCTGCCAACAATTTTAAATTAAAAAAATAGCTTTATTTTCGGTTTATTTAGTTTGCTTTTTTTGCGTTAGTAAGAAGTTAAAGGCTTACGTGACAATTGTTTCCAACTTTTATCTTAATTGAACATTTGGTTGACATTCTACTGTTTCAAAACACAAATGTCGTTGGCTTTCTACGATAGCTTGTTGGCTTCGAATTCTTGCCACAATCGATACAACAAATTGGTTTTCCAACGCTGTAATTGTTTGACCAAAAACAAAACGCTGTAATTTGGATGTGATAATTTACAAGCCCATGAGAGAAAATTACAACGGGAATATCAGTTTTGTAACGAATGTAAAACAGTTACAACCTATATGAAGCTCTAGATCATATGAACAATTGAGGCCTACCTTTTTCTTCTTTCTATATCTTTAAGACCCTTTAATGGGCTCCTATATTGGGTACTATAGATAGATACTGACTGACAAGTATAAAAATAATGAGCAAAACTAAGAGTGCCAACTTGAGAGGCATGAAATGTATTTGCAACGTTCGACTGACACAGCGCTGTTTATAAACACCAAATAATGCACAGGGATGTACAATATCCTGTATTAGTCTTCACAGAACCGTGGACAAATCGTCCATAGGTATGTCTAGGCCCACCGCATCCTCATCATCTTGTAAAGCATCCACATCAATGTCTAACCATGAATCCAGGTCTTTACCGACACCTACTTCTGTAGAGTCCAGTTCAGGCACGTCTGTTAAGTCCATGGGTTCCTCAGTTTCAACGGCAAAATCGTTACCATGTGATACAGACCCAACTTTACTTTTTCTGTTGTTATCACCGGAAACCAGTTGACCAGAGCCACAAGCCAATTGATTTTCAGAATTAATATTTTCCACCAACTTGCCGAGAGATCCTTCTGCAGAAGTAGACAGATGAGCTGCCTTTGGTTTGGCCTTTGGTTTTATTTTACGCTCACTCCTTGTGTTACTTGCAGAAGAACGAATGCCTCTTTTAACAGAACTTCTCGGAGAAGTGTCTTTGTTCCTCACTCTTCCACTCCTCTTTCCTTTTGCCGCACCCAAGAACGAATTGCCAAGAGTTGATGTAGGTTTCAAAGACGCACTAGCACCAACCTCATCAAATAGTTCTTCTCCTTTCTTCCCCCTGTTCAGTATTGGTCCAATCTTGGCAGCATCCAGGTCAGAGGGATGGTTTGAATTTCCCAAGACATTTTGCTCACTGCAAGGAAATGAACCTGCAAGACCAAGGCCTGATATATTACCAATAAGAAATAAAAAGGATCTATCTACCTAATCAAATGAGATTTTAGAAACCAGGAAGAACTATAAATAAAGCTGAAGCAAAATGCAAATGCCTTGGGAATTTATATCATAGAAAAAATACATCAAAAACAAATAAAACAAGACAAATGTATAAAACCTGATAGTGCACATTCTTGTTGAGAATTATGAGCAAGTGGCAGGCTTTCAGCAAGTGTTGATGCAGCATAGTTTTCACGAGCTGGAGTTGCAAATAGGATATCTTTAAACATGGGATTCTGAAAGCAACTTTTCCCGGTTTCCTCAAACATCCGGCATCTACCAAGAGTCCTCTTCATGAAACTCAAAGCAGCTGGCCTTGAGACCTTAGAAAGTCCATATTTTGCAGCGTTAGTTCCACGAGTCGCCTATCAATATTATAAACGGTCATTTTTCCAATGCAAATCATTTTCACTTAACTCTTTCATGACAAAAGTTGTCACCGCATAATTCTGAAATGATTAGTTTAGTAGAACACAAGCCAGACACACTTAGTAACACATCTCAAGGGAAGTTGAAAAGAGAGAGAAAGAACAAAGAATATAAATTCAAAGATAAAAAAAAATACATTAAACTGCAACGAAAACACCACCTTTCAATCAAACAAATAACATACTTCAAATAACATATCAAATAGCTCAATACAATTGCCACATCTGCATCCTACAACTAACTCAGAGCAAACAACAAGGAATAAGCGCAACAAAAAAGTCATATTACCAGCTTCTTCTTATAAGCCAACTCAACAAGTTTGTCCATAGCAACTTGCTCAAGGGCTCTGCAGATTAACACAAAACATATTAGCTATTAATGAGGGTCAGCATATGGATTTGTCAACATAAAAAATAAAAAACAACTAATGAACGAGATAAATTATATTATCAAATATTTTACCGTGGCTCCATTTCCATGCCTTCTTCTGCTGCTTGAATAAGTTTCATAAAGTATTTTCTCTTTTTGGCGAGCTACAAAATTGGTCAAATGTACATTAATAAACCAATAATAACTCAAAACCAAACAGGCTCTTCCCTCTAAACAATTTACTTCAGATAAGAATCAAAACCTGTTGGAAGTGTTCCTTCTGCAATTGAATAATATTTTGATCAACGGCTTCACAACCTCCATCAGCAAGATCAGGCTTTTAAAAGACAGCCATAAGGAGAACAGTTAGTAGCAGAAGCATTGATTGAAAAATGAACCCAAAAAATCATATTCAATACTCAGTGAGCTCTTTAAAAATAATGAATGTCTGCATTATTAACATATAAAAATCATGCTCTGTGCCAAGGAGTCAAGCACCAGTAATCTTAAAAGATTGGAGAGGCAAGTTAATAAATTTTCTTGTTTAGTTCAAAATTAAGGATGAAAGGGCAGGAGGAGAATGGTGAGGGCAAAAATATTTCCCTCCCCTCCAATATTGGGAGAATTTGGAAGGAAGAAAAAATTAAAATGTGTGAAATATACAAACTAAAAGTCTGGAATGTCCTTAGTTATGTTCAAAATCCTAAACAACACTCCAGCTATAGTAGTCAATCCCGGATAGCGGTGCATGGTGCCCGACCCCAAAAGCGAGATAGCGTATAGCGGTATGACAAATAGTGGTCACCGATATTTGATTATTTTTTGGACAAACTACATGAATTATACTATAAAGTAAAAACAAACTTATATATTTCTCAACCAAAAAAAAAAACTTATATTTAATATAAAATTAAATATAACACTCAAATCTCATGAGACATTCATAAATCAAAACTCCAAAAATCAAAAGACAGAGGAACAAATAAAAAAAAACATAAAACAAGAGAAACCATAAAACAAGAAAACAGAGGAAGAAAAAAGAACATAGAAACCATACAACAGAGGAAGGAAAAAAAATAACTGAGGAAGAAAAAAAAAGAATGGAGGAACAAATAAAGAAAGAACAGAGGAAGAGAACAAAATGAACCTGGACAGTGTACGAGAGGAAGAGATCGTGTGAGATGTGTGAGAAGTGATAACAGTGGAAAAGAATCGGCGACGGTGACCATGCAACAAAGGAAGAGAGAAGAGATGTTTGAGTCGAGAACATAGAAAGAGAGAAGAGATCCCCAGGTCGTGTTTTCCAGTTAGAAGATAGAAGAGTGTGTTTCGCGGCGCAGGTGAGATGAGAGAAAGTTGAAAAATGTTAGGGTTTACAAAATCTCCAAAATGCACTAAAAAAGGTTTTAAAAATAGGGTCTATTTGAAAATTTCCTACTAAATGCAAATAGCGGCTGAAGCGGCCGCTATAGCAGACGAACCGCTATAGGCCCACTATTGACTACTACCCAACAACACCACTTCCACTCAAAACCCTCTACCACCATCAACCTCGGAGCCCTTCATCCATGTTGCTGCCCAACGCACTCTGTTATTTCCGTCCCCACCATCACTGCTTCCATACTTCGCCTCTACCGCCGCTGGGCAATTTTCTTTATCGCTATCACCATTGAACACCCTCCACCATTGCTGCTGCCTCTCAGAATCTCCACTGTCACTGTGTTAGGATCCCAGGAATTTAATTGAAAAGAAAGAACACTCCTATATCATAACACAATGGGGACCATCAATTCCACCACCCAAACATGGCATATGTAATGTCGCTCAACACCCTTCAGGCCTTCATTATAATTAAATCATAGCACCCACCACCGCTATCATCACTAGACACCGTCTGTCATTGCCATCATCCTCTACCACCACTTGGCACCCTCAAATTCAATCACCATAGATGCCTTTAACACCCACCACCACTGCATAAAACCCCCCCATTTCCGCCTCTTGGTGTAAATGGGTAGTTAAAAATATTTATTGTTAAACAAAGAGAACATCGAGGATCCACTCCCCTCAATGTATTGCTGAATTTTAATTTTATTTTGAAGTATGAAGGAGGCATACTAGCAAACTTGAAAGAGGCAACAAAACCATGTCAAGGACAGGTCGTCATAAATGCTGAAGTTGTCAGGTAGAGCTGAATAAATTGTTCTTATGTTTATAAGTCCAGTTTCATGTGTGCACTATGCATGTATACAAGATAAACAAAAAAACGGGGACAAAGGTAAGACAGTTAAAATAGAGAAAACCTGCCATACGAATAAACTACAAAGACTTTCAGATATCTACAAATTAGAAGTTTACCACTAGTTCTGGATATATGCCGACACTCTGTAGCTCCAGCAAGAGTTTATCCTCCATACACATTTGCTCAGAGGTAGCATTCCCATTAGAGGAAACAGAGTCGGTGTTGAGTTCGTGTTTGGTCCTGCTGTTGTTAAATTGGTTCTCAAAATCCCAAGCCTCCAAAGGAGAATCATCTCTTTCACACAGAAAAGATATGTTTTCATCTCCAACGGTTTCTTCAGTTTGATCGTCAATAATCAGAGCTGACAATACTCTTTGATACAATGGTGCTGGTTTGTTTTCTAAATTTATTTGACTGCACAGAAAGCTGCTTGCACGATGTTGATCAACCATGTCAACCATTGAGGGTAGCTCTTTTGATTCAGTTTGATTTAAAATGTTTCTCCCTCTGTCTCCCTCAAGAGGACTTTGCAACAAAAGTTTGTCCGTAAGCACAACCCCTTCCTGAGAATTTGAATGAAAGAAATGTGTTACAAAAAGACTGATAACTGATAAAAACTTTACTCTGGCAGCAGCATATTTATAGTAATTTGAGTTCTGCCCCATTATTATATTCTTGTGGCTATTTATAGTATATCACCTTTTTTTATGCACACTAAGCTTTACTTATTACGAAAGTTTGAAACACTCTCATCTGAATGTATTGTTTGATAGACAAGATAGACAAATATGATAAGTTATCATATCTTAATCTATTATTTGAGTCGGTATGATATGATAAGTTAATCAGTCCGAACTCTTATCGTATCATGTCCCCCTTGTTTGAATTATATGATGAGGTAAAGGTTGGATTAGAAACCAAGAGAATATAATTAAAAAAATCTCTCATTTGAGTTACTTCATTTAATAACTCATTACAACCATTAAATTTCACTGATCCAGCCATTGACTATTGTCATTATATTAATGATCAAGCACACGAAGTTTCAGATAAATCCAAAATTTGTAGCTATATAATCCGGGAATCAACATTTACTTAAAAAGTTTTTATACATTCATTTGAAGTGACTTGATGAAGTAGCAAATAGTTTAAAAACTTAATGAAAATATGTGGAGTTGAAATACTCAATAAGAACTTTTAATTTGACAGTTGTATTGGTGAACTATAACATTTATAATGAGTTATGAAGCGGGGCACTCTACTCAGAGCTATTCCTGGAGTAACTTGATCCCTCCCCGTATGTGTGTGTGCATATAGTTTTGTCACAATAATTTGGATCCTATGCAACAGCTGCACCATGCAGTCTGCTGCAGAACTGTAGGATTTAACAGCCGAGAAATTCAGAATTCAGTTATCCTACCCTTATCCAACCAGATTATCCTACCAATCCTAATCCTATCATATCCACCGAACGGGCCTTTTAATATTTTCAAACAATTTCTTACAATGGCAGCAATTCAATTTTCACCAAAATTCAAAAACAAAGGCTGTGCAAACTCGTCGGGAGGGGTTGGGTTTAGTTTTGACCCTTCTCTGAGTTACTCAGTGATTTGGGTGTCATTGTCTTACATGTACACATACCCGCTATCCTTTTGGGACTTGACAAAAGTGTTTCTCATTAACAGATTTCCTCTGCTGTCATTCATATTGAAATTTATTAAGCTATATCATTCTCTTCATGACTAAAAACAGCTGTGTGAATTTGACTTTTGCTCCAAAGAGTGTCTCTTTGGGTTATTCTTCAAATCATAAGGGGTATATAACGCAAGAGGTTAGACGAGTGTCGTTTGGGTTACTCTCCAAATCACATGGGATATATATGCAAGGAGTTATAAAGTGGATGGGTTGATTTTGAGGGAGGGAATGATAAGAAGATCATAGGTTCAGCTCCAGCCTCTAACATAACACACTAACTACTGACATTTGTTGTGCAAAAAAACGGGGGGTATAAGGCCTAGCCTATATGTCATATTTCATTAACTCTGTTTTCCATATAGTGCAATATTCAAAGCCCTATCTGAAGGGGTATAAGCACACATGCACCCAGAAACTGTTATTTTCTCAGTTTATACAAGATGGTAATATGGTATTCAGGACTCATGCTAGTTAGTCAATCCCGGATAGCGGCGCAGAGTGGCCTGCCCCAAAAGTGGGATAGCAGGATAGCGTATAGCGGGATGACCACTGTTTGATCCTTTGTTGGACAAATTATATGAATAACAGATACTATAAACATATATTTAATGTAAAATTAAACAAAAAAATCAAAAAAATCTGAATAAAAATGAAGTTCGTAAAAATTACATGAATAAAAAAATTAAGAACACAACATATAATATGAACTTAATGGCAATGCCATAAAATTCTGAATAATGAATACAAGAAAGAAGTTCATTTTCAAAAGCAATACTATGACATGTGAATAGTTTGTGATAGCAACCATACAAAAATATTATGCACAAGAACTTTACAGAATATTGCATAAAAAAAATTCATAGTGAGGAAGATGAAAAACATGATGGAGGAAAACATATAAGAACAGAGGAACATATCATAATGCATACAAGAATGAAAAGATACAGAGATAACATATAAGAATAGAGAAATGAATGGACTAACATATAAGGAGAAAAAGAAAGGAGCATGTAAGGAGGAAATGAAAAAATGGAGATAACATATAACAATAGAGAAATGAAAAAATACGAAGATAACATATAAGGAAGAAAAGAAAGGAGCGGAAAAGAGTAAGTCAAAGAACTTGGCTGAACAGTGGTTGTACAGCGATGGGTGCAGAACTTGAACAGAACAGAGCAGTGAAAAGTGTTGGGGCTCCCAAACTTAAAGCCCAAAATGAATGAATTTGGAATGGAATAGAAAGATTGAGCAGTGAGAAGAGAGGAAAGGGTTCAGCCAAATTGCCCTTGAAACAGATAATTTTCAGGGTCAATTTTGGATTTTCATGTTAAAAAAACAATATAGTGGTGCTATAGCCACTCCTGCTCCACGACCCCACTCCGCCGAAATCTCACCTGGAGCGGCTGTTATCGTTAACTGCGCCACTATTAACCTCACAGTAGCGGTGATCCTCTGCTCCGCCACTATAGCGGTGCTATCTCGCACTATTGACTACCTAGCACACATGCACCTCAAAGAAATAAATAAGCTGACTTTAATTGTCTTTTTAGCCATTTGAAGTAGAATGTCCATCATATGTAAAAAGGTGACAAATTTGAAAAATATTGCAAATATAAGATTTTAGCTTCTTAGACATTACCGGGGCATCACTTTGAAGGCCAAGCTTTTGAGACAAACATCTTTGATCATTCTCTATTGTTTTAACCTGATGCAAAGAGTAACAAAAAGGTGGGGAAACAACGCTTCATTAAGGGCCACTTAAATTTTACAAAAACAAATAGTCAGACACCCACCAGCTGCTTCAAGTAGACTAAGCTGACAGGAACAAAATTAGGTTCCACTTTCTTCCAAAATGAACTAGAACAGCCAATATCTGTCAAGGACCAATATATATATAAAGTTTCTGCATACATAAAACACACACACACCTCAAAAGTAGAAGGTTTGGTTACATACAGCTGGCATTGCTAGCAAAATTGGCCGCAGATAATAGTTCTTCACGGTCATCACCTGACCTACCTGCCAGGATGGTTTGTATAACATTACTGTTAGAATATGAGAAAATATCCTATAACATCTTGTTACTATATTAGAGACAGTATCTTAGTTTATTTAATAGGATCAGTTTTTAATATCAAAGTATCTTAGGTTACTAAAGTTTGTTTTCCATATTTCTTAGTTTATCATGATATGTTTCCTTAATCAATTAAGATTATGAGTTTTGTACCCTATAAATAGGGTTGGTGCTAAATCTTTTATATCAAGTTATTATATGGTTATTATCAATAATATTACACCATTATCATATTTAAAAGTCCTTACTATTTCTCTTCTTATTTTATTTAAAACCCAATAACTTCAACAATTACATTAACAATATTTTGTAATGCTAACCCATGCACTTGATATAAATTGTTCTTTCTTACAATACTCGCATAAACTAAATACCAATTACAATACAACAACAATTTCAAACTGAATATGTACAGGCATACACGATCACATAAATCTTGCACACGGAAAATTTTCCAGAAATACCATTGAAATTTAAATTGATAAAGCAACAAATCCCCTCAGAAACAGAGCAAGAAAAAAAAAATACTTAAGTGATGCAGAGCAGGGGTAGTTTCCCTTTTGAAGAAATAAGGGTAGAAATTATGGGAAGTTAAGGAATGTGAGAGCAGGGTCGGTTGTAAGAAGGAACTAGGTGTTAGAAATCGGCATAAAGGCTTATATTAACACATACAAATCGATATGAACAGATAAGTAAGCAATAACTATCGTATTAAATAAGTATAGTATTGTAAACAATTCAACTTTTTTAATGCAATGAGTACTCATTGATAGACCTACCCGCAATATCTCCAAGATGAGCAATAGCTTTACTATTGTATGATTGCCGTGATCTACTGAAAAAACACAAACTCAGTCTAGTGGAGGGAATCCCTTTTTAGCCATTATCAGAAGGGAAAAGAGAGCAGAGGGGGGGTGGGGGTTGAGGGACTATACCTTGCATTCTTTTCAGAAGAAGGCTTCATATTTCGAATTGGCTTTGTCGAGGTTAAAGTCTCTAACTTCTCCTCCGTTGATGAGATGCCACTCTTCAAAATCGAAAAGTCACTACTGCCACGACACTGCCTACGCAGACCATCTCCAGTCTCTACTTTGTTCAGCTTCTTTTCCTTTTCTGTCACTGACATGTAGGAACTTGTATTACAGGAATTATTTATGGCTCTTTCATCCCCTTTGCTTCTGTCTAATCCTTTCCCCTTTAATTTACTTTCACCATTTTCTCCAGCGCCAGATTCTTCACTTTGAGATAATCTAGTCGGGGATAAATTGTTTACATTTTTCATTCTACCGCGATGAATGTTGTTGATAGCACCCTTGGATATTGGTAGTCCACTGGTTGTAGTAGAATTCGTTCCAGTACCAACTTCAGAAAGGGAACAACCTTCTAATGGAACATGCATTTCATCACAATTTAAGAACGGGGATACCACATTTGCTCTTCGAGTGCGAGAATTTTTTTGAGGTCTCTGCCTAACCCATTGTGCCAAATGGGTACGCTTACCATTGATTGTCCCACTTACTGATTGAGGCTTGTTCCCATTTGAAGGTTGCTCCAAGGCTTCGAGTGTTTCGGAAGAATGAGATATGGAAGATGAGTTTCCAGCTATCAAATTACCAGTTTGAGGTGCCCTTGAAGCTTTACCTTTTGGCTGTGGATAAATACCACCGGTATAATTTTTGTCATGGTCCACAGACCTAAAAAAAGAGAATAAGATTAATCGTAAAATTCTAAGTGTTTTATAAAAGAAATAAATGTTGTCAAGAGCAAGACACTACAGATGCATCATAAATACAAACGAGCAGATATATACTTATTTCTTTTAAGTAGACCATATTCCCAATATTGTTCCATCCATAGAATCCCTAGACACCTTTTCTTTGCTCATTCTTGACAGATACACATGAATTTGAACTAGCAAGCAGGGAAGCTACATGAAGCTTTGATACTACTCGCCGTTATAGCCACATGGCCCAAATCTATATTTTGTGATCATAATAGCCTCGCGTGCATCACCTCTCACTAGTATATCCTAAAAGTGCGGAAGCTATGGAATTGTCAATACCATCACAGTTCACAAGGTAGGCAAGCAGTTGGACACAGCTTTCAGGAGAGTGTGAATCTCATCTTAGCTGTGAATATCATTAGATTTAACCCTAGAATAAAAAAGGACAAAACTTATGTGCATTTCTTAAGGTATTTTTCGTTCTGTTCTTAACTTATTAATTTTCTCAAAGTTTGTTATAACCACAAAAAGTGCAGTTTAAGTCAAGAACAACACGAAAAACACCCAAGTTTTGTCCAATAAAAAATGCATCACGTCCAATTCAGAGAGAGAAAGGCATACTCGGTGTAGTAGTTTAAGTGACAGATTGATTGGTGAAGAACTAAATATGATGTTAAATGTACACATATCACATCACAACAGTAACTGAAATAAGACTTTGTGCAAGCCGACAATCTTTTCACTGCATGAATTTTTAACACTATCCAATAAGGTTATTTATATGTAGAAACATATAAATGTACAAACGCAATATTCCTAAATTCAGTATGATAAATTGGTTTTTTATGCACTAACATGTTTCGCAAATTGCAATTCATTTTTATGGCTAGCCAGATCACTTCTCAAACCTAATTATGGCCATTTATTGACAACATCAAAAACCAAAGCATTTCATAAACCTGTGTTACCTCAAACCTATGGCATCACAAGACTGCACACCAGACTCATTAGCTCGCTTTATATACATAGCTCTTTTCGGTTTTCCTTCCCCATCAATGGATCCAGCAAAGCCAGTGCACATGGAAGGTTTTCTTTTTGCTTTTCTTTCCTGTGTTTCTTCACTTGCTGGTAACCTTTGAATCTTCTCTTCACCACCATCACAAACCTTACCACCATCCTCAGTGTTGTCTCTATTCTTTCCGATTGCCAAAGGCTGTCTCACAAAGCTATTGTTTTGCCCTTCGTCCTAGTATTTATCAACAGAATATAGTACAGTCAGTATTCAAGAGATGAAAATCAAATAAATAATTAGTTATCAGCGGGTTTCGACTTATGTGCTGCAGTTCAATGAGTTACACCCGTAATCCAAAAATAATAGTTACTCCAGATATTTAACAAATATACTGACGGTGGAAGTAGGATAAAAATAACAATGTATGATGGATATCAAACTTGGCCCAACAATTAAAGTTTCTGTGTACTAAAAAACACACAGTTGCAAGTTGCAACATGAAATCTTTCAGTCTTCCACTCAGGTCATTTAGTGTGGGACATCGTCTTCTAAATTTTCAGAGAAGCACATTGTAACAGAAATCAAATATAGTTGCACCAGATTCGAGAGAAGATATATCATCATGCCCTTCCTCGTCAAGTTATTTCAAAGCACTAAAATAACTTTATATATTGTTCAGTACTATTGGAACTCTATCCTCTTTGTTACATTAAAAAACACAATAACAAAGTAATTAAAATGTCATAAACACACAGCTTCACTAAAGGAAATGCAACAGTAATTTTAAAATGCTAGCTAGCTACTAACCTGTATCTCAATAGCTGATGTACGAATGCACTTATTCAGAATGACATTCTTAGGCCTGCTCTTTAATCTTGGATTTGCAAACTCTGTAGGGCTTTGATGAGTCTGACTTCCCATTTTTGATAAATGGGGCCCACTTATTGTTTCATTTGGCAACAACTCATTCGGAAAATGATTCTTTGGTTTTACAGCCTCCCAAACTTTGTTCAATTTGTGTACAGATTCATCCAAACTTTTTTCATATCTGAGAAAAAAAAATAAAAGCGTGGAACCTTTATAACAGAATCACTACTCAAGCAACAAACTGACAATAAAACAATGAGTTCAAGGCATTAATCTTGAATAGTTCTGGACAACTTAGGCGTCACATTTATTCCAAGAACTGATAAAACTTGATTAAACTAACGGAAATGCTAAGTTTCCCAAAGAAAAACGTCCCGATAACATCACAAAGGAAAATGATTGGCTAGTTCACATCAAATTTCCTTGTATTCCGCTGGTCAAATATTCAAGCATTTGGCATTAACACGTAATATAGCAGTGCTCTTAAAATAATAGTCATTCAATTATATATGTTGAAAATGCAAGCTCTTAATTACAGGCTGATTGATTAGTTGTTACATTAAATGAGAAGTGAAGTTAAATTGGTACAATTTGATGACACAGAAATAATGGTATTGCATAAAGTTCATCAAATTACCTAGACTTGGAAGAAGCCTCTTGCATACGAGCTTTGAATTCTTTCAATTTCTCCGAATCCGCTGGTAAGCGAGACATCAGATTAGCAGTTCGAAAAGCACAATCTTCAAGGCTGTTTCCAAGAGATGTCCCCGGGACCCGTCTTAACTCACCTGAACTAGCAACGGTATACTTTTGACTTGTGGGTTTTGGATCCAACTTTGAAGACAGAGCGGATGGATCCGAATCACCTGAAGATGTCGAACTTCCCTGCAACATATTAGCACCAGAAACAAATGTCTGACTGTCATTACCCTCACGAACACTTGCAGACCTATCTGAATCACCATTCATCGAATTTCCCCTCTGCCCATTTGACAAAGTCCCCTTGACAGTTGATTCCTCGCGACTGGCTGTGCTGGAACCAAACGGAGCCATAAGTCAATGTTAACTGAACCAGCACGTGTGTAGAGTACCCTCCACTATATCCTGTGGACAAGTCATTCAACAGCAAACAAGTGGGGGATAAGTAAGATATAAATTCAATAAGTCGTCAATAAGATGATAACCGCGAATCACAGTCGGTATACAATTTCACACAAACTCAACATGTATGATGCCGGCAGCACATATACAGCTCAACAATGCAGCAACCACGAATACTTATACAACACACTACACTTACATAAAATCACCAAAACACTTGAAACTTTCAATAACCCTAAAATCTAACTTAAACTAATTTTACTTACAAAAAACCACGTCATTGTACATAAGCTAGAAAATTATAAAACACAGTGACTCCACTTTAAAAATATAATAAAATGTGATAAAAGATAAACCAAAACATGATTATGAATAAACTAGAATTGCATGCATCACTGAATAAAAGCACATTGATGAAAAACAAAATCATCAATAACACAGTGAAGCGATAATGCTATTGAACTGAAGCAACACACAAGTAAAACGTATCGAAATTCAAAATCATCCTCGTCTAAAAAACAAAAACAACAGCACAAACGCGATAGTAAAATCCGCAACCGTATAATCACAATCCAATTACAAAAAAAAAACTAGGGTTCAAGAAATACTTCATACGAATTGAACAACAACACTTCGCGGCAAAAGAAAGAGTTATCGAAGAACGAGTGAATGTTGAGAGAATGAAAGGAAGAGAAGAGTACCTGCATTGACGATAGAGGACTGCACGCAGAAGAAGATGGGATGGGATTGTAACAGTGACGGTGGAATGAGAGAGAAAGAGGGACCCGCAGAGTATATATAGGGTTTACGAATGAGGGCCCTTTAACAGATTTGGTAAAAAGTGGTCGTTGTCAATTGGACTCCTGGCTTGGTTGACTACTCTATCACACTTCACTCCTCTCAATGGGCCCTTTTATATTATAATAATATGATGAAAGTGTATAGTGAGTTTTATATTATGGTCAAGTTTGAAGTGAGTAATGTTCTATTGATGATCTTTGATCACTGTATGATTCTTACATGATGGAGCTTGAAATTATGTTTGTTTAATAAAGGTTGGATATTATCTTGATATAATTTAAAGTTTTTGACCGGCAACCGATAGGATACCCATGTTTATGTATCGGGTGAACGTGTTGCGCTTTTTAGTGATATATTACAGATGGGGAAGATGGTGTACGTGGTAGTATAAAATATTTTTCTTATAAGTGGGACTTGTTGCATTGTTCAATATGTTGTGAATTTTTTATACCACGGTATGGTTTAACGGTAAAATGGAACACTAAGATGATGGCGAGCAACCAATATGGAGGAGTGGGTGCATGAACAATTTTGCAATTGCGAAGAAGAATCTCAGATTTGTTTCAAATTTGGAAGGACTAATATATTTGTAGACGATAGTTTGCATGGAGGAATGAATGATGGCTACATAGTGTTGCTGAAAAGACGCAACTGATTTGATGTAATCTTTTTTTTTTAGCAATGATTTGATGTAATCTTCAATAAATTGAAAAGCGATGGTTACATGAAAAGTAAAAGGAAACAATCAATGATAACAAATGAGAAGCGTCAACCCACCCACGTTGGCACAATCATATATGAAATAAGCAAATATGTTGATCAAACCCAAAACACGAAATACAATAAAGGAGATAATCTTTAAGATGGGTTAAATGTTACATCGAGTCGAAGTAAGTCACTTGTCCCTTCTCAACATAAATCTCTTCAAGATGAGTTAACATCCTTATTATGATACCTCACACCAATCATCAATGTCGATGGGTTTTGTTGTGTTTGCATTACAAAAATTATATGAAATATATTTTTATATGAAAAAAATTATAAAACAAAACGGTATTCATTCATTCATTCAAATTGAAAGAGTACATCAAATACAATCAAATATTCTATATCGCTAAAAGCGTAAATGATGAATATGTGAACAAACTCACAACATTCAAATTAATAGTATGCAACGACGAAAATCTACAAATAATATACTAAAATTAAAGTTATCAGAATACTCATGTCTTAAATCTTGATTGAATTTGTAATTGACTGAGATTGATTTTTAAATAGAAACCAACAAACACTGCAACGAGAAATCAAACAACACCACGTAAGACGACACACAACAAAATGTCGTAGTCAAACGACGAAATCATAAAGGAAAAACATAGATCTATGTGAAAATCAATTATTTGTATTTAAAAGGGTTAATAGTGTTTTTAGCCCCTGTAATATGATGCACTTTTGGTTTTAGCCCCTGTAAAAAAAAAAATTAGATTCCACCCTTGAAAAAGGAAGATTCTTCAAGATTGGCCCCTCACTCCAATGTGTCAGCAGAATCTCCTACGTGGCAGTGATGTGTCAATTTCTTTTTCTTTTTTAATTTTTTTTCATGCCACGCGTGTAAATTAATGTCCACGTCATTTATAATTAAAAAAACTTAAAATTGTTTTTTTTAATTAATTATCTTAAAAAACATAATCATAAATCCTTAAATACAAAAAACCAAATCAAATTATTCTCTTCTCCTCTTGAACCATATCTATTTCTTCCCTTCTTCATTTCCTTTCTCTTCGTCTTTGTTCGTCCGTTCCTTTCTCTTCCTCTTTGTTATATAAAACGAATTCTTGTCCAGAACTCGAATTGGTTTTTGCAGAATTCGAATTTAGGGTTTGTGAAATGGGTTTCAGCAAAGCATCTTTTGTTGGGGTATCGAATGGAAGAAACTCACCCAAATGTTGGTGCAATGAGTTCATGAAAGTTTGGGTATCAAGCACAGTGGAAAATCCAAAGAGGAAATTTTGGAGATGCATAAATTTTTGGGAGGTAAGTGACTTCGATTTTGTATTTGTATAGTTAGAAAAATATTCTTTTTAATGTAAACAGTCTGAATTGGTTTTTTGTAGAATGATGACCACTGTAATTTGTATATATGGGACGATGAACTCGACTCACCTAGAGTAAGAAGCTTGCTTCAAAGAATTGCAACAAAAAAAACTCCAAGGCTGAAGGTGGTTAGCAAGTATCAAAACATGGGTTCAATTTCGTCCAACTTTGGCTCTAGCAATACTGAAGTTCCATCTCCAAATGCTGAGGGTGGGTGCAAGAAGTGTGTACTGTTGTCTGAACACCTAAGGGGATTTGGCAAGGACATTGGTATTGAATTTGGAAAGGAGTTAGGCAAGGAGTATGGGAAGGAAACGGCCTCCAAGAAGCATATGAAAACAATGAAGAAGCTGCGGTATGAAAGGAAAAAAATGCAGGAATGATGATTGCACTTGTGTTGTTCTGGATGTTTTTATCTGTATTTAAGTGGATGTAATTGTAGTTTAGTTAATCTAAGTTTATCCCTTGTGTATTGGTTTTCTATCTAAGTTAAGATTGTAATGACAATTGAGATGTTTATCTCTATTAATGAAATTTGGTTTTCTATCTAATTTTGTTTATTTTTCTAATTTACTTGCAACTTAATGACAAAAGTGAATGAAAAGAACATGAGTCATTAGATAATAATGCACATAATGTGCTATGTTTCAATATATTCAAATAACATTACATCACAATTATGCACGTAAAGTGCTATGTCTGAATAGAATATCACACCAAAATATTAGACATAAAGTGATTTGCTTCAACATGAATTACACCAAAAGATTGCACATAAAGTGCTAGGTTCAACGGACTTCGCACCAAAAGATGTCACATAAAGTGTTTGAGGTTTCAAAAGACATTACACCAAAAGACTGCACATAAAGTCACTACTAAGCATCCTTGGACCATCACTAGGCCTGGGGACATTCAACATCCTAAGGCCATTTGGCATCCTAGGGCCATTCAGCTTTGGTGCACACTTGTCAGCATGTTTCTCAATGTTGATCTCAGGTACATTGTTAGGTATCTGACTTGTTTGAAAATCAGGTAAAGATGCAAAGACAGAGTCTGATAGTTCATCAAACATATCAGCAACAACATTGTCAGTTTGAGGGATACTTGATTGACTTGTGTTGAATGCTTGAGGCTCACTTGCTTGATCTGTGTTAACAGGTTCAGGCTCACTTACTTGACTTATGTTGACTGGTTGAACTTCAATTTTGTCTCTAAGTTTTGTAAGTTTCCTCTATAAAAAAAAAAAATTATGGTTATTTATAGTAGGCTATGACAGGAACTAAAACAAAAACCATATCGGTTAAGTCTTACCCTCTTGTTAGCAGGTGCTGGTGATGTGCTTGTGTTGACAGGTACTGATTGAGTAATGTTTGAAGCTCCAGTATGAGTATTGTTTGTAGGCTCACCTACACCATCAGTTTGGTTAGTGAGCTCAGATTCAGGAATGCTTCCTGATGTGCTAGGGTTGTCTTTCTTTGTTGGCTTTCTCTGAAACAACAATGACTCAGATAACATAACATTAGAAAGCGAATTGATGTATAAACTTGATATGAAAATAAATCCATCACACATTTACCTTCCTCTTTGAAGCTTCGGGGTTCTGAACTCCACTTTTACAGCTCCTCTTATTGTGACCCATTTTGTCACATTTTGTGCATCTGTAAGCAACTCCAGGTCTTCTAAACCTACCACCAAGTTCATCAAACTCCCTAATCCTGAGTTTCTTAGGCCTTCCTGGGCCTCTTTTATAGTTAGGTGGCAGGATTTATTCTTGTTCAACTTCTGGCCACATATACATGCCATTAATTGCACTGACATCATTACCATAACACAATTCATATGACCTTCTTGAATAACAATCATGAACATAATGTTCAGGGTTCTTTTGCATGTATCCCAAAGCAGCAGCTGCATGCCTGCAGGGAATCCCAACTAACTCCCAAAAACCACATGCACAAGTTCTTTGGTCAATGTTGACAATAAACTGCTGGCCATTATAATTGTGGTGTACCTGCCATTCCTCGTCTATAAATCAGATTGGTGTCAAGTGTCCACTCATAAAAATTTCCTTATCCAGTCTCTTCCCAGGCATAGGCATAGTGTTATGTTGCCATTTATCAAGTTTAACTCTAGCAGTAGACATTCTATTCATTAAATAGTTCCTAATCCACTCACACATTGTCAAAAAGGCTTATCCCTAGCAACTAAGATGGTAGCATTAAATGACTCAGACAAATTGTTCATAAGTACATCACACTTATAGTAGTAACTAAATGCATGCTTACACCAGCTTTTTGTTGGATGGCCCATCAACCATTCCCAGGCACCGTGATCCACCTTCTTAATCTCATCCATCTTTACCTTCCATCCTTGATAGTATGTGGCTTTGGCAGCTCCCATCATTAGATCCTTTATCAGAGTACCTCCCCCAAATTTCTTTTTGAAGTTTGCATAAGGGTGTCTTAAGCAAACCCTGTGCTCAATGCTGTTAAACATCTCTTCAAAAACACTCATTAATCCCTGAAATTTATCAAGTAAAATAATGAACATAATATTAAATAAAAACATGAAATTAAAAAAGTTTAGAATGACTATAAGATATTAGTTACCTTCTGCTAATCTGATATGAACATATATCTTTTGTCCTTTCCAATGTCATCTATTAATAGTTCCATGAAGCATTTCCAGCTTGCCCTACACTCAGTTTCAACAATCCCAAATGCCAATGGAAAATATTGATCATTTGGGTCCCTACCAACTGCTATTAGAAGCTGACCCCCATACTTTGTCTTCAGATGACAACCATCTACCCCAACAAATGGTCTACATCCATTGACAAACTCTTTTTTGCATCCATCAAAGTTAAAATAAAAAGAACCAAACCTGGGTTGAATTGATGGAGTTGGTCTATCCACACTGATCTTCACACTGTTTCCAAGACAGACCCTTATAAGTTCTTCAACATATCTCCTAATCATAGCATACAGTCTATCAGCATCACCTTCAACAATTTTTTGTGTTGTCTGCTTTGCCTTCCAAGCCCTACCCATGGTAATACCCACTGAATGGTTTGTCCTCATGTCATTCATGATTTCTTCTAATGTCACTTTCTTAGTAGTTTGCAACTTTTTGACCACTGCAAAGTTAGCCACCCACCTTGAGTTAGCAGATCTGTTTTTCACGTCCCTTGCACATTTGTGTTTTGGCTTCAGAGTCTTTATTTGAAATGTGTGGCTGGTACCCACTTGACTACAAAATGTGAAATACCCACATTTACCCTTACAAACTGCCCTTGCCCTATGAGGTTCATTTTTCAAAAAGGCAGCATCTTTGAACTCTCTTATTGAATTGAATTCCATCCCTAACTTAAATTGAAAGTGTTTACTCAACTACTATTTTCCAAACTTTTTATATTTAATACCCTTTTCACTGTCAGATGCATCTGGGTCTGAACTATCTAGTTCCTCTCACTTAGGCACTCTTCTCCATCATCCTCATCAGAATCTTCATGTGCACGTGCCTTTAGTTTAAGTTTCTTCATAGGTGACTTTTTAGGGGAGTTTTTCTTCATAGATGACTTTGAAGCACACTTCTTTATCCTCATAGACTTCCCAACAAGATTAACTCCGTTGCTTCCATTCTCTGGTGTATCAACTTCATAAACCTCAAAGCCATCATTAAGTGGAGCACCCCTCTCATCCTCACTGTCATCAAACTTCAAACCTTTAGCACCACCATCATCACTGCTATACATATAGAACTTGTCATTATCTTCTTCCTCACTAGACCCACCCAACATAACACACTTAGGTTCTAACACTTTCACGCTAATGTCACTGACATTATGCTCTACATATATGTGACCATCTGTTCCACCACCAACAACAGCAATAGTAATCTCATCTGCAACATGGCCCTCCTTAACTTCAACAAATTCATTGCATATCTTACCCCAAATCCTAAAGTGGTTTTTGTCATAACCCCAACTGCTAACCAGTTCCTTAATAACAGTTGCTTTCATATACTCAGGTTCTATATCAGAGACAATTGTTTCCATCCCACCTCAATAGAACATGGTTTCATCCGTAAAAAACTCCCGACCATGGTGAAAAATGCAGTTGAACAATGTTTTATTCTGTTTGACAAAAAATTTAACCAATCATAATCAGACACGTGTCACATATGACCCCACAAATGGACCCCACACACATACCCAACATGCAGCACAAGACAAACAACAACAACATACACAATTGAATAAAAAACCCTTAAAAATTCAGTTTTTCATTTGCTTTTTGCTCGTTTTCTGATGTCAATGGGACCACAACAACATTAAACATGTATATGCATAAAGTTAAAACTCATCCATACAGAAAAGGCAACAAAATGACTTACATCAGGAAACACGTGAACTTCTTTGTTCTTCTTCAATGTTCCATCGTTGTTCTTCTTCGATGTTCCTTCATTCGCATCCTTCTGAGACACTTCCATCTTCTTCCTTCCGTCGTTACCATTCTTCTCCTTCGCAGCCTTTCTCTCCTTCCACTTCATCTTGTTCTTCAACCTGGGAATCGATTCGGTTTTCTAGGTTTTGTTTGTACGGATCTTGTTATGGGTTAGGGTTTCGTTCAGATGGAGATGGAGATGAGATGTGTTAGGGTTTCAATTTTAGATTCGTTTTGATTGACATGAGATGAATTCTGATTCGATAAGGGTTAAAAACAAAAATCCCTTCAAATTCTGATTTTGATTTTTAAAATAAATAATATGTTTTTTAAAATAGTTAATTAAAAAAAACAATTTTAAGTTTTTTAAAATTTTAAGTTATTTTTAATTATAAATGACGTGGACATTAATTTACACGCGTGGCATGACAAAAATTAAAAAAGAAAAAGAAATTGACACGTCACTGCCACGTAGGAGATTATGCTGACACATTGGGGTGAGAGACCAATCTTGAAGAATCTTCCTTTTTCAAGGGTGGAATCTAAAAATAAATAAATTACAGGGGTTAAAACCAAAAGTGCACCATATTGATAATCTTTTATTCATCTATATATAGAGAGAGCGCTAAATTGTAACAGCACATACATATTCTAAACAAAAATATAATATATAAATTTCAATGATATCTTAAATATATCTTATTTTAAATCATCTAAAATATATTTAAACCTAAAATCTTAAAAAAAAATAAAGATATTTTATTCTCAACAAATATTACCTTCATAAAAAGCATATATCTGATAAAAATATACTGCATCATTTTAGAAAGCTACTGCCTGGCTTAACTAATGCCAGAGTTTTAAATGATACCCATTACAAAGTGAATAAAAATTGGTTCAATTTGTTGGATTATGGATGGAAAGGAGGAGGGAAAGAATGAAGCATGTTACGTTTTCCACCGTTCAATTAACCTTTTGAATGAGGTGACACAAACCCAACAAAGATTAAGAGAGTTACACTAACATGACACTTTGTTTTTTATTAGATCTCTAACACTTAGCCTTATTATTAAAAAAACTTGTATTAAATATTTTTTAAGCGATAAAAATAATTTCAACCTTATTAATGTTTTGACTATCTCCTATTCCATTCTCCTCTGTCTCACTTGCCCTGTTTTTTTCTTTTCGAAAATGTCTTTGTGATTTTTGGATTATAGTTTGAAAACTTTTCGAAAATGTCCTTGTGATTTTCGGATTATTGTGATTTTTGGATTATAGTTTGAAAAAAACGTTTCTCTATTTTTGGGTGAAAAAATACAATTTTCATCGATTAAGATTATAAAATACGAAGAAAAAAGTACTTTGGATTTTATAATCCGAACACCCTCTATCGAAGGGGCCATTTATTTATTTTTTTCCTTTCAGATTATAAAAATCAAACACCCCCTTACACTCTTCTTGTGCCAAGAATTCAGGGGAAAACAATTCAGATTATACAATCTGAATTGTATCAGCACAAAGACCGGACATGTTTGTGACATGGATAACTAGTTTAAGAACCATGCTAACCATTATAACCCTCTCCTTGTGTTTCATGTCATTGTTAGATGTTTCCGTCATGTCCTAATAAAAAAATCCAGTTTGCAGGACACTTGATCATATTGCTCTGAAACTTGCTCATAAAATCAGAAGAAAAAAAAAACAACAAACAAAATTCCCTTCTAATGGAATTTTTACAGGACTCCGTCCATCAACGTCCAAAATTTCACCGTTTAGATCAATTTTTCATATTCTCAAAAGAACCTGAAAAAAAACTGCATCAACTTTATTTGATTTTTAGAATTTTTCAATGGTGTTTTTTTATAATTTATTTGACATGTTTTTATCTTTTTTACTTTGTTTTTTGGTTATTTTGATTTTATTGGACATATTTTATCATTTTTTTACTTTGCTAGTTTGATTGTTTTTAAAAGAAAAATCTGCAACTACTGAAATGGTAGGGTTTTTTATTTTTATTTATAAGCATATTATTGAACAGGAGTATTTTTTTTAGATGAAAATAGGATGCGTAAGAAAAAGTTAGAGTGGAAAAAAAAATCGTCGATTTTTTTATACTCATCTTACATTATAGTCAAATTTTATTTTAAAATTAATCAAAATATATTTAATTTGACCTCCCATCACTTGTTTTTGTTTGTGGATACTTTTGCGATTTTATTTTAACATATTTTTTTGTCTTACTTTCTATCCCATTTTTCTCCTAACAAACAAAAAAAAACTCATCTTAGTGTGAACTTACTTTCATTCTACCAGCGTCATTTTCTCTTACCTTCTTTCACTTCATTTACTTTCCTCACTCGAATAAGGTATTAGACATCAATGATATTAAATTATGTGAATCAAAACTGGACTACAACTGAAAAATAAGTCTACAGCTGATCACATAATAAACCTTTTACCGATCTCTGCATGAACGATAAAGATGACCTATTAATCTAATGTTCTGCAACAATGACATATTAAACTTTTTATTGATCCACGCGAACAGTAAAGGTTTTTTTTTTAGCAAACATGAACATGAAAGTTGACCTCTTCATTTAACAATCCTGTAAATGTTTAAAATTTAGTTTTTACACTGTCTATTTTTATTTTTTTAAAGTTTTAGTCCCTAAATATATTCCCTCACGGTTTTTGATCTATGTTTTTAAGTCGTGCATTGTGTATTTTTCATATTTTTGAATGGATTTTTACAGGGATGTTTAAAATATTATAAAAATATTTTCCACAAAAGTTTAGATTTTTTTGACAAAATAGGCATTGATTATGAATTTTTAAGCCCTAAAAACTTCAAACTCATATTTAATTCATCCCTTATTGAAAAATAAATTTAAACTTCTATGGGATAAATTTCTATAGTGCACTAAACATGATTGAAAAACAATAATTCAAAGTGTCAAAGAATGCATCTGAGTTTACTTAAAAGCAAGGATTAAAAGTTTGTTTTTTTTTAGAAAAGTAAGGATTAAAAGTTGTGATAGAAAACATTTGAAAACCAAAACTTGTTGAATTCCTTTGATGAAATTTAAAACAATTTACAATATTTATAGAGGAAAAAACTTTATATAACCCGAATTTCAATTTTCTATATGTGAACTAGACTTCATATAAACCGGGTTCTATCTCTGCTGCTTGCTTTTTCTTAATATTTTTAGTTTTAGTCAATTTCAATTTAAAATAAAACATAAAATTAGATTAGAAATTTTAAAACATAGGATTTGAATATAGTATATTGAAGTCTCAACTACATACGAAACCACTAGGCCATCCCAATTTTTTTTGGTGGTGGCCGGCAGAGCCAGCCCAAAGCAGAAGCTTCCAAGCTCGTGGCATAAGGCCTCCAAATTTTGGGGGCCCAAATTTTTTTTTTTTTTTTTATATATAAGGGCTGTAAAATATCATTATATACTAGTCGCGTACATAATGAACATGTATTGCTACAATGGTCTGTGGTTGGGGGACACACTAATAGGTGTGTTGACCCGGGTTCAACACCCAAGAAATGCTTTTTTTTGTTTAATTTTCTTTCTTTTTTTTTTTTTAACATGGGAGGGGATTTGAATTTGGGGTCTAATTTATTCTTGATCTCAGGTCCAACTCTCCTCTAATTTTTCCTCCAATTTTTTATTATTATATCTCTTTAAATTACATTAGGGCCTCCGAATTGTTGAATACGGCCCTGGTGGTCGGAGTTTAAACTCCGAACCTTGCATATATTATGCATTGTTCATACCAACTGAGCTAAGCAGCCTAAACTCACGAGGACCATCTCAATTCTTTAAACATATATATATATATATATATATATATATATATATATATAAGTTAATATTCAGTTTAGAGTTCTATACTTTTTTTTAATAGAAAGCTGCTGGTATATGCATTGAATTTATGTATTTCTTTAACAATTAGTATTTTTTCTATTATTTTCAGTTTAATCATGAATGTTAGCACTAATTTATTATTATTTTTCGACAATAGTAGTAGTTTGTCACTATGGGCCCGTTTGGATTAACTTATTTTAGAGCTTATATAAAACAGCTTATGCAAATAAATAAGTTTTTATGTACTATTTATAAGTTTTTAAGGCAGTTTATGAAAAACCCGTTTATGAAGATACAATTTTCGTTAGTGAGAGTTTATAAATTAAAATAAAAGCTTATTTATCTACATAAGCTATTTTTCATAAGCTCAAAATAAGCTCAAACCAAACGGGACCTATATTTAGATAGTAAAAACTAACAAACATTTTTTTAAGCAACATGGATCAATATACTTAAAACCCAACCCACTTGTGTTGACCTGGTGGTATTGACTTGAGATATGAGAGTGTGCTCCTTCTTGAAGTCTCATGTTCGATTCTCTCTGAAGCCAATTTGGATAGACTAATTTAACTTCTTTAAAAAAAATACTTAAGATCCATTTTACACAATAAATAAATGATAATTTTATTTTTTTAGTTTTATGTGCAAGACCTTCAATTTAGGGTGCGTTTGTTTTATCTTTAAAAAAAAATAGATTTTGTGCTAAAAGAATGTAGAGATTAATTTTTAGAGATTTAAAAAAAAAATGAAGTTATTTTTGTTTGCCTGCTACCCATAAAAATCCATTTTTAAAAAAAGAGTTTTAACATATACATGTGTTACCTCCTTGATGTTGAAAAAATAGATTTTAAAAAAAGTTAATCATAATAGTTTTTCATTTTAGTATCAAAATAGATTTTTTTTGATAAAATATTTTTTCTAAAAATCCAAAATAAATACTTAAAAATGAAAAAAGTGATTTTTTTAAAGAAAAAAAAAAAATTTTTGAAAAAAATCTAAAACAAACGGGACCTTAACCAGGACGACCATGTCCACTAATATACTTATATATGCGAGTTTCTAAATAACTACTTCATTTCATTTTATCTTTATTATAATAAACGATTTACGTCTTATTTAGATTAATTGATTAACCAATATATTTGCTACACTTAATACTTTAATAGACCAATGCACCATTATTTAAAGAATTAAAAAGTGAATTGTTTTTTTTATCTTTCTTGTCATGAAGTGAAAAAGAAAAGTGATTGTTTTCCAGGATCAACTGCAATCAATGAACTATATGGTACTACGGCTGTAGGCTGCTTGTAACGTTGGATCTGACGTGGCTTTCCCTATCAATCCATTCAAGGCATTCCTCGTCAGCAAGCATTAGATCTTTCACCGAATCATTTATAAACAAACAAAAGTACAAGCACAAACATTATTATTACAAATTTACAATAATAGTAAAAATTAAATATTTTTTATTAAATTAAATCAAATTTAAGATGTTCATAAAGTAATTTATATCTACAAAAAAAAACAATAAACAGCCTCTGGAAATGATAATTTGTTTAACAAAATATGGTGGGACACGAAATCAAATTTGGAGAAAGAGCGAAACTTAGACGCAAAAAAATAGAAAAGAAATAACACAGTGACTCAGTTCATTTCTTTTCGGTTACGCAGAGAGTACACCAACTTCCATCGTCATCATCATCATCATCTCCGCCATGGCTTTGACCAATGCATTCATCGCTCCTTCCTTCTCCGTCCAAACCACCAACCTTTCCGATCCGCTCTCCTTTCCTTTTTCCTCTCACACTTTCTTCCCCCTCCGTTCCTCTTCCTCCGCCAAGAACAAGTGAGACAATCCTCCTACTTTTTTATTTTTTTATTTTATTTTTTATGATTTAGGTTTTTATTTTTTATTTTTTATTATAGCCATGTTTTCTTTTTTTCCTTTGATATTTGAGTGTTGTTTGGATAAATGATGAAAAATATTGAACTGTTAAGTTTATGCATGTAATGTTGACTTCACTAGGGATCGAATATGATCATCGTTTTCAAAGAAATTAGTACAACTTAGAAAACTAAGTGTCTATCTCGATCGCCTTATTTCAGCTTATCTATTGACATAAGTTTTGTTGTGACTTATGAGACAGTTTGGCAGAACTCATGAAAACAGCTTATGAGTTATGACATTGTTTATAAGCTGTTTTCACCATATTTTCATAAGTTCTTAAAGATAGTGTTAGGTGATGAATATCACCAAGTACTAAATTACTCTAACTACTCCTATCTAAGGGACTAAAATAATACTGAAATTCTTCATTGATTCAATATAAGATCATACAATGCTTATATAGTAATATAGGTAAATGCACACTCACAATAAGACAAGTGCACCCTAACATACTCAATACCACTCCCTACATTAGATCCTTCTAGATTAAGATGAGTCATTTTGCTTCTAGAACTAGGTAAGTCACCACATAAGTGTTCCTTATTTTAATTATCCTAACAGATAGCTTATGAAAATAGTACAAAAACAATTTAATTTTTTTATTTATAGAAATGGATTATACATAAGCGCTTTAAACTGCAATTAAGTTGTTTATTCAAACGGGTCTAAAAAGTACTGTATTTCATAAGTATTTTTTTTCTAACTAATAATGACATCCTTTTTTTCTTGTCACTGGACTATACTGAAAAAATGGTGGTTTGGTTCGCCTGAGTCGAGGTTATAAATTCTATTCCTTGCCAAGGATGGAGGGAAGGGTGGCTACGGTCATGACTCATTTATCTTCTCCTTTCAAATTTTTAGGCTTAAAACTTCTATTTATCACCCTCACTATGGATAGTCTATTCGACATTCAGCTGGTTATTCAGTTTTTGTATGTCTTTTTACCCCGTTAGTCATCCTTGCTAACTTGGAGTCTCCAATCCTAGAAACCTGGCTCAGCGCAGCCACTGTTACTGATCAGATTTATATTATTTCCAGTTGTTTGTGAACACCATTGGAACTTTAATCTTCTTTAGTAGAGTCACCGCGAGGTATCTATATCTGTTTTTCTTACTACTAATTGAAATGTTGTGCAGGAATATTGTATATGCTTCTTCTTATGACTTGAATGCAGTAGATTCAGCTTCACTGGTCAGTGATGAGCTTCTTGCCCATTATTATCACTTTATTGCAGCATTTCACTTCTTTTCATTTTGGGAAGCTGTCAAATACATATCATTACTATTTTCGGGACTAGATGCCCTACTGCTTTACACCACAGCTGACACCACACATGTGTAGCCTGTGTGCATTTTACAAGTTAATCTTGCATTATATTCACTCTGCGTATATCTGTTTCTGAGTTTGTGCTGGTGTAAGATAGTGGTTGCTATAATCGACAAGTGTTTTTGCCAAGAATCCGAGCTTTTGTTAATTATTCCTTATATGCACCCTCTGGTCTTTTTAGACTGGTATGCCTTGCTTTTATGTACAATATTTTTGCAACATTTGATTTGTTAAGTCTTACTGCAGATATCCGGTAAAAATCTTGATAGTGTTCCAATGCCAATACTATTGATAGATCAAGACTCAGATTCTGAAGCAACAATTGTGCAACTTAGCTTTGGTGATCGCCTTGGAGCTCTTCTTGACACGGTGATGTGGTTATTGGGAATTTAATTACGCTCAATCTCTGTTTCTTTTTTCAATCCAATTGAATCTCTTTAGTGTATGCATATTCTTGAAGTGTGATTTTGTTATTAAGGGATGTCATATTATTATTATTATTATTTTTTTATTATTATTTTTTTTTTATGTCAATTGATGGTACATAGGTTGTTCCAAGTCGTTATAAAAGGAGCCTGTGTTTAGGCTGTTGACAGCCTAAAAAAAATGTTAAATTCTTTATGACATGAATTAATGATACTATTATCCTTTTGGGCTTTCAAACATTTAAAAGAAGCCCGACATCCACATGACAGTCACCTAGTTGTAAGTAGTTTTTCCCCCTATATTATTACCAAGTGTATTAGCCCAAGGATGATCTTGTCCTAAGGTTAAGCTCTTTGTTATGATATTATCTCTTTATGAAGATCCTAAGGTTTGTTTTCTTAAATTATGTTTTTTCATTGTGCATCTTCATTTCTATTCAAACAAGCACATTTTATAGCGAAGATATAAATTGATGATAGTGATGTGCCATCTACTTAACGAACAAGCCCCATTTCTCCTCATTTTGTAAATTTCATGTGAAAATTATGAGTCTTTATGGTCCTCTATGCTTTACTTGGCTGTCTAGGTGATTTCATAAGTAGTATTGATTATTAGTGATTAATTTTTGCATGTTAATATCAACGCAGATGAAAGCATTAAAAGATTTGGGATTGGATGTTTCGAAGGGAACTGTCTCCACTGAGGGACCAGTGAAGCAAACAAAATTTTTTATCACACAATCGTAAGTCTTGTTTGTCTTTACCCTTCATTTTTGTTAGCATTGTTTACTCTTGATGGCTGGAAACATAAAACTGAAAAAAACTTTTCCTGTTTTGCGGTGTAGCGTGAGGGTTCTTCATTCATTATCAAATTGTTTATCATTAACATCACCAACATATCGAATTTTGTTGATTTATTTTTCCTTTTCCCACTTATGATTGATTGTGACTTTGAAGAGAAATATTTATGTTGATTATTACAAAGGTATATTTGTCAATTGGTTGATCTTCCACTTATAAATCAGACGTTGTTGCAAAATTTGGATTCAGTGTTGTACTTATAGAAAAGATATGTTAGCTTCTGTGAAGAATTTTACTCTGTTTGCAAAATTCTTTTTTTGTTCTTGTATTTCTTGTTGGAAATAGACATGTTTTTCCAGTTGCAAAATTATTATTAAATTTTAAGAAATACAGTTACTTATTGGTTCCACATTTTTCTCTTTGATAATATTTATTATAGCATGTCGAACATATGAAGGAATAACAATGTCACTTATTATTCATTGTCTACTATGTTTTCATGGCTTTATTTATACATTTAGTCTTCACAGTTTTTTTATTTGATTGATATATTGTCAGAGACACTGGGCGCAAAGTCGAAGATCCTGATATGTTAGAGAGCATTCGACTTACCATTATCAACAACCTATTGCAGTATCATCCTGTATGTATGCTGTGTAAATACTTTTCTTTGAGTTTCTTATATAGTTATTCTCCATGAGAAGCTTCCTTGTAATTAGCAACTTTTATAACCACGAATTTTCTTTATAAATATTAGTTAATATACTTTTTAGCTTGCCCTTAATTTTCAATTTTTCCTACTCACAAGTATTATATATTTATATATTTTTTCCAGGAGTCCAGTGAACAACTGGCCCTGGGTGAAGTGTTTGGCATAAAGGCTCCAGAAAAGAAGGTAAATAGTCCTCTTCTAGTATTTCCTTGCATTTTTTATTTCCTAAACAGAATATCCGTTATTTATTTTAGATAGACCTCTGCTTCGGGGTTTTTTCTTTCTTTCTTTATTTTTTTTGGTATAAACTTTCTTTTAATAATAAAGATTGCAAATATTTGTAAGTGGTTATAAGCGGTGGACATCTCTCACCTTACAAATCAGTTTTATGAGGTTGCACTTAGTCCAACCCAAATTCTAAGAGTTCATAAATCCTTGTCAGTCATCACCACTTTATTCTAGTTGCATAACACCTTTAGTTAGTAACATTTAGTAGACTTAGGTAGAGGGTTAGAGTAGGAGAAGATATATTGACATAAAAATGCCGGCGATGTTGGGTATAACACAGATTATTAAGCTAATCTTTGTTAGCACCTTATTCTGTAAAATAATTATAATGTTGTTTGTTTATTTTTGGGTAACTAGAAATTTCAACTTTTCATTTTATTATTTGATATTTTTGTGGCCAAATTAGTACTTTTGGGGCCTGCCACCATATTCCACTTAAAAATTGAACATCCGGTAAGTATTCAAGCACTTGGGGAACCCTCCCTTAAAAGCAAGCTATCAAGGGGAAATGCCAAACTACTTAAATGCTAGCATCCCATATAACTTGTTGTGGGAATTGGACACCCCATAATACCCAAGTCCCCATCAACCTCATACATGACAGGAGACTGATTACGCCTGTTCTTGTGTTGAATGCCTCTTTCTACTTGAAGAAATGGCTGCACCGGAAAAAGATTTAGGTTTCTCTACTGCAGTACTGTTGAAGAGATTAACTGATGGCTGTATATATGATGGAAGTATGAGGAAAAAAAAATTACCGTTTTTTTGTTGTTGTTGTGATTGTTAATATTTAAATGGTAAAAAGATTTAGTCTGCATTGCCACTCTAGCATTATTTATGCTTTTCTATGTTTTATTATTGCCGGACATTATTATTGAAAGAACTAAGGTTGGGCTGCTTAATTGATACTGGCATGTAGAAGTTATATATTTGCATCATTTCTCTTGTTTCTATGTTGTTTTTTTCTCTGTATCAGTGTACATATTAAACTTATACTAAAAGATGCTTGGTTCTTTTTTGAAAATGTGAACTGTTAAATGCTTTAAAGATTTTCATATACTCTTTATGTTTTAGATATTTGATTCCTTAACTCTTTTTGAAGAGCACATGTTAACAAGAACGCAAAAATGCTAGATCGTACCGGATATTGCATGCTGAAACTTTAGTCTTATACTTGCAAATATTATACTTTATTATTTTTGTTTTGTGCAGCTTCATATTGAAATTGCAACTCATATTCAAGTTAAGGAAGATGGGCCCAAGAGGAGGTTTGCATCTATGTGGACATAATTTTTCTTTTTATATTTTACTTTGGGTACAATTTTTGAGCTGTTTATTATCGAAATTGATTAGACCCCAACTGATTTTTATAATTTGCAATTGCAACCCAATATGCGATAGGTGCTAGATGTCATATTCTAATGCTTTTGAATTCAATATTTTTCAGCTTGCTGTACATTGAGACAGCTGATAGGCCAGGGTTGCTAGTTGAAATAATCAAAGTCATTGCAGATGTGAACATTGATGTTGAGTCGGCTGAGATCGATACAGAAGTATCTTCCTCTCTGTCCTGTTTCCGCCTGTCCCTGACTTTCAGTTGCCATTATTCAAAGTAACTTTACCCACTTTTTTTTTCTCTCTGCAGGGTTTGATTGCTAAGGATAAATTTCATGTCAGTTATGGTGGGGCTGCGTTAAACAGATCAATGTCTCAGGTAACCATTGTGTTGAAAAGAAATTTAGATGTTGGTTTGATCATCCTTTATCAGAGGCTGCAGAGTGTAGATAGTTTCATAGATTGATGATGGAATAAAAATTAGGAATTGCATATTTATCTGATTATTGTGTTAATTTAAAATGAAGTTCAATTGTTGTTTATCGGATACTCATTTTGCTCAAGTTAATTATTTGTTTATCGGTCACTCATTTTGCTGAAATTAATTACTTGCACAACAATCTCAGGTTTTGGTGAACTGTCTGCGTTACTACCTCCGGACGCCAGAAACAGATATTGATAGTTACTGAGGGTACCTCATTTACTTGTATAATAATCAAATCAAAATTCAAATGTAACTGATATTGTACCGAAGTGTCAGCTCCATATTATTATCACCTGTGAAGCATACATCTCACATTTAAATCTGACAGCTTTACTGCTACTAGATTGTGGAATTAAAATGTGTTGAAATGAATGTATCCGTCCGTGTTTGAATTTATTTATAGTGGAGAATATTAGAATTATACAATAGTACTCTGAAATTTAAGAAACTGTTTTATTATATGAAATCGCTAAATTATTTTTTTTACAAAACCTGAAATTATTTTAGAAAAAACATAAACAATAGTGCTCCAAATCTAAGAAAGAAAAAAGAAGCAATAGTGTTCCAAATCTAAGAAACTATGAAATACTTTAGTAGCACCTCTAAAAAAGTAAAATGAA
>Ga0315914_1000040_pt1 | contig 95961 bp, 95 predicted proteins | sample MpolenodulesMG_FD_203920 | JGI IMG/M metagenome (GOLD analysis project Ga0315914, IMG submission 203920) | Medicago polymorpha root nodule microbial communities from Los Angeles, California, United States - elongated nodules | ecosystem: Host-associated > Plants > Roots > Nodule | place: USA...
TCCGCGTCAGAGAGAACGCTGATGCGGTGGTGCAGCTGAGGCTTGAACGTTTCGCAATCCCGCCCGGACAGCGGCAGGTTTCAACCTCTTACTGCTGATTTTCTAGCCGAACAGACACGCCCATAACGAAGCCGAAAGACCGGACGGCGGCCCTCCACGCCCGGAGAATTAAATATAATTTATCATGCCGCAAAAGCGGTCCATTGGAAGCAGACATGGCCAACGCAGACACGATCGAACAGCAGTCCAACACCCCTCCGCTGGACCTCAGCGCCTATTGGAAAGCGGGTGCGTCGTGGGAGGCGGAACTCTATCGCAAGGAACGCCGATCGCGAAAAATCGCCTGGACGGTCGCGACGATCGCAAGCGTCTCGACGCTGCTCAGCCTTTCGGCCCTCAATCTCTTGGTTCCTTTGAAACAATTCGAGGCCGTCGTTGTGGTAGCTGACAAGACGACCGGTTTCGTCGAGGTCGCGCGCTCGCTCGATGAGAGCAAGCTTTCGGAAAACGACGCGATCAAAACCGCCAACATTGTTCGCTACATCAGAGCGCGTGAGACCTATGATCCGCGTGGACTGAAGGACAACTACGACCTTGCCCAGCTCTATTCGACCGCCCAGGCCTCGGTCGACCTGCGCCACGAATTCGAGCCATCGAACCCGCAGTCGAGAGATAAGGTGCTTGGTCGCGACACCCGCATCGCGGTAACGATCAAGTCAGTGTCATTCCTCAATGCATCGACGGCAACAGTGCGCTTTTCGACGGAAACGCGCCGGGATAACACGTTGCGGCGCGAACACTGGGTTTCGGTCGTGCGCTTCCGCTATACCACCGCGCCTTTGAAGAATGAGTATCGCTTCGACAATCCGCTCGGTTTTCAGGTCATCGAGTATCGTCGCGACCAGGAATCGCTGCCAGAAGTTCTGCCGGCTGATAAGGCGGCACGCTGATGCACAAAACCCGCTTTTTCCTCGTCGCCCTTTCGCTGCTGATCATGGCAAAGCCGTCGCCCGGGGCCGATCCCCGGATCCGCTACATCACCTTCAACAACAATGCTGTCGTCTCAGTGCCTGCTGGCCTTGGTGTATCGACGATGATCCAGCTTGGCAGCTCCGAGGTGATCGAGACGATTTCGGCTGGTGACACGGCGAGCTGGTCGATCGTGCCAAAGAAAGGATCCAGCATTCTCTTCGTCAAACCGCTGCGCGAAAACGCCGAGACTAACGTCAACATCGTCACCAACCAACGGGTCTATGCCCTCCTTCTGAAAGGCTCAGCCGCCGCCGATCTCAGAGCTGCCTTCCAGGTGCGCTTCAAATACCCCGACGAGGACGTCAACGCCCGCCTTCTGGCTGCTGCCCAGGATAGCGCCAAAGATCCGCTGCTGAAAGGCCTCGATCCGAGCCGTCTCAACTACGACTATGTCTTCCGGGGTGACACGAGCCTGAAGCCGCGCGTCGCCTTCGACGACGGCACCCATATGTATCTCGAGTTTCCGGATGAAATCCCGGCGATCTTCGTGGTCGAAGGCAAACGTCAGGAGTCGCTCGTCAACTTGCGCACCCAGGGCAAATACGTCGTGGTCGATAAGATCGCCGCCCAGTTCACGCTGCGCGCCGGCGACAAATGGCTGTGCCTCTATAACCGGCAGGCCAACCGCCAGTCCTTCGATCTTGTCGAGGATGCCTATGGTCCGAAGAACCTTGACACCAAGGAGGGCAGCCAGCGATGAGCAGGATCGATTTCGACCACCTCGATGGTCAAAGCAGTGTCGCCAGCACCCGCAACGGCCGTCTCGGCAAGCTGGCGCTTCCGCTCCTCCTCGTCGTCGGTGCGGGCGTGCTCGCCTACGTCAACTGGCCGACGGGTCCTCAGAACCCCGGCCTGAACGAGGGCGCAACCGAAACCTTCGAAACATCGAATACCAACATTCGTAATTTCCCCGACGAACCGGTCAAGCAGGCAGCCGACCCCAACCTCGTGCAGATCCCTATGGTCGAGGAGAAAAAGCCAGTGGATGCTGCGACAGTTGATGTCACGGTCAACCAAGGTGAAGACTTGGAAAAACTGAGACAGATCGAGGAAGCCCGCCGCCTGGCTGAGGAAGAGCGGCGCCGGATGGACGAGGCACGCCGGCGCGCGGAAGAAGACGAGCGGCTGGCGCAACTGGAAGCCAAGCGGCGCGAGGACGAAGAAAAAGCCCGCTGGGAGCGGTTGCGTTCGGAGCAGATCATTGTCGACGGGTCAAACAGTGAGAGTTTGGCCGGGAGCGACCAGTCGGTGACCATCGCTGATGATGGCCAGCTCGTGAGCGTGCCTGGGGCCGAGACCGACGCGAACAAGGCGTTCTTGGCTCAATCTGAGAAGCAGACAGCAGGCATCGTCAAGGCGACCCGCTTTGACCGCACCGACGCACTGGTTGCTCAAGGGACGATGATCCGAGGTTTTCTGGAGACGGCGATCAATACCGATCTTCCCGGCATGGTACGCGCTGTTGTGCGCGAGGACGTCCGCTCGCTCGATGGTGGACGCATCCTCATCCCAAAAGGCTCTCGCCTGATCGGGGAATACAAGTCCGGGCTGGCACGCGGCCAAAAGCGGATCTTCGTCGTCTGGTCGCGGGTGATCCGCTCCGACGGTCTGTCGGTCGAAATCGCATCGCCTGGCGCCGACCGGCTTGGTCGCGCTGGCCTGACCGGCGACATCGACACCCACTTCTGGGAACGGTTCGGCTCAGCAATCATGCTCTCGGTGATTGGCGGTGCGGCGGAATATGTTTCCGCCCTCGGGGAGACCCCGACCAACAGTGCGCGCTCCATCTCCACCGTAGATCCGGTTACCGGAGCTGTCACGACGGTGACCACCGAACCCAGCCAAACAGCCGCGGAGGCGCGCGCCATTGCCGCTGAAAAATCCTCATCCATCCTCCAGGAGATTGCCAACGAAGCGTTTAAGGAGAGCTCGAAAATCCCGCCGACGATCTACGTTGCTCAGGGCGAGCCGGTGATCGTCTATCTCAGGCGTGACCTCGACTTTTCCGAATTTTATGCTGATCCCGTCCGCCAGGAGATGATGCGCCTGAAGCGCGGTGGGCAGATCCGCCGGGAAGTCGACCCCACGCCTTATTATCCGATCGCGCCGGTCTATAAATGAGCGCGTTCCCGTTTCTCGAAAAGACCCTTGAACGGCTAAAGCCCTTTCTCTCGGATAACCGCGTTTCCGAAATCTCGGTCAATCGCCCCGGAGAGCTGTTCATCGAGCGCCTGGGGGTGAGCAGCATGGAGCGGGTGGAAGACGCGCAGTTCACGGCCGATTGGATTCGGACGTTGAGCGAGCGGGTCGCGGGTTCCACCAACCAGGTCGTCAATGACGAACATCCGATCCTGTCCGCATCGCTGCCAACCGGGGAGCGTTTCCAATGCGTGCTGCCGCCGGCAGCACCCGCTGGCGGCGCCATCTCCATCCGCAAGCAGGTCATTCATGACATTGGCCTCGACGTTTATCAGCAGCGCGGCGCTTTCGAGGGCACGCGCGTCGGGCGCCAGCTCTCCCTCTCCGCTGCCGAGGAAGAGCTCGCCGCTATGATGCAAGGCGATGTCGATGCCATGGAATTCCTCCGGACCGCCGTACGCTTGCGGGTCTCCATCGTCGTGTCCGGCGGCACCTCTACCGGCAAGACGACTTTCCTCAATGCACTCTTGAAGGAGATCCCGGAAGAAGAACGCATTGTCACGATCGAGGACACGCGCGAACTCAAACCGATCACGCCGAACACCGTTGCCCTACTCGCCTCCAAAGGCGACCAGGGGCGTGCCAAAGTTACGCAACAGCAACTTCTCGAAGCCTCGCTACGGATGCGCCCCGACCGGTTGATGCTTGGCGAGCTTCGCGGTGCGGAAGCCTTCTCCTTTCTACAAGCGATCAATACCGGCCATCCCGGCTCGCTGACCACAGTGCACGCGAATTCGGGCCGATCGGCCTATGAGCGCCTAGCGCTGATGGTCATGCAAAGTGGCATGGACCTGAGAAAACAGGAGATCATCGACTACCTCAAAGAGGTTATTCCGATCGTCGTTCAGCTCGCGCGCACGCCGGATGGACGCAGGGTGGTTTCGGAGATCGTGTTCACCAAGGCGGATGCGCTATGAACCCAGCCCTCCTGCTGTTTGGCGCTCTCATTGCCGTAGCCACGGCTGCGTTTGTGGCGTCGCTTGCCTATGCTGGCCTCAACTATGCCTTTGACAATTCGACATGGATGTTTCGGGCGCTGCAGGACGATCTTCTGGCTTCGTACAAGGCTGCACGTCTCGATCTCTATGCCGGTGAGTGGCACCGGCCGGCGATCGCAGCCGGCGCGGGTTTTGTTGCCGGCGCCGCGATGCTGATCACGCTTGCGACGGGGAAAAAGAAATCCACCGATGCGCGCTTCCTCAGCACGATGGAGGCGCGCGCCCTCGGCCTGACGCGCACCGGTGGCGTGTTCGTTGGCAGAATCGGCGGCAGCCTGATCAAAGTCCCTGGAGGCTTTACCCAACGTGGCTCCGGCAGGCGGCGGCTGACAAAGCCGAAGCTGTTCGGCGGCAAAAAGCTTTGGATCGATGGTGATGACGTCGGCGGCTTTGTCATCGGTCCGCCGCGCTCGGGTAAGGGCGCATCGCTGATCGTGCCCAATTGTCTCCTCTGGCCAGACAGCATCGTCGTTCTCGATATGCGCGGCGAGACCTACGAGGCCACCGCCGGCTACCGGTCGAAATTCTCACGCGTGTTGCGCTTTTCGCCAGCCGACGAGAATGGCGATACGGAATGCTACAATCCCCTCGACTTCGTCGCCATTGATCCCGATCAGCGAGACATCGATATCAATTCGATCGCGACCGCCCTTTTACCGACGCCAAAGGGCGATGCCTACTGGATTTCCGATGCGCGTGCTCTGTTTGCCGGTGTCACCTCTTGGGTTTTGGAAAATCCTGACATCCCCGACAAAGACAAAAATCTCGGAACGGTTCTCAATGTCGTCGAAGGTGGTGATGAGCCGCTGCGCGAGTGGTTGGAGGAGGTTGCCAACCCCGAGCTTCGGGCCGAGTGGATCAGTTCTTTTACCTATACGACGATCGCGCGCTTTGCGGTTATGGCGGGAAAACAGTTCGACGGGGTTTACGGCTCGCTTGCCGCAGCCGTTCGTCCATTCAAGAACAACCGCATTTTGCGAGCGACGGCGCGCTCGACCTTCGACATTCGCGCGATGCGGCGCGAGAATATGAGCCTGTATCTGGATTTCCGGATCCAGCAGGTTGCCTCCATTGGGCCGATCTTCAACGTGCTGATGGTCCAGTTCATGGACTACATGTCGCGCACCATGATGACGCGCGGCGAGCGCCGCGTTCTGGTCTTGCTCGATGAGTTTCAAAACCTCGGCAAGTTGGAAAATGCCCTCACCGTCGCGACCGTTCTTGGCGGCTACGGCATACCCTGCTGGTTCTTCGTCCAATCGCTGCGGTCGATCGACAACGTCTACACGCGCGAAGGTCGACAAACGTTGGTGAATTCTGCACGCGCTCAAATCTTCCTCGGAGCCCAGGATCCGGAGGACCAGCGTTATGTCTCGCAATTGCTTGGTGAGAGGAAAGAGGTCACTGTTGATAAGGCGGTTTCGACAGGCGTCACGCTTTTTGATCGCAAGGGGGCAACCATGTCGCACAGGACGGCGATGCGCCCGCTCATGCGACCCGATGAACTCGGAGCGATGAACGAGACACGCTGCATCATCAAGTTGCGCAATCAGCAACCTATATTCGGCCTTCGCAACCTTTACTATGCGGATAACGAGCTGATGAAGCGGGCTTGGTTGCCAATCGCCGCAACCAATGAACAACCCTGGATGACAAGAACTCCAGAGGTGGTGGTTGAGTCCATAGAACCGTATCCAGCAAACCAAGTCGCGCCAAACATGGTGGCACCAGGCGCGAAGTTTGCGCTGAAAGTCCCTCTCACTCATGCCGCGGCGGCGATCAGGGTCCCAAACGGACGAAGCCTAGACGGTAGCAGCGAAGAGCCATCCAAGGTGACGCCGGATTTCAGGACTGCAATCGACGAGAGCGCTCGTCGTCAAAGCGACGCAGATGAGGCAATTGGACGAGTTCTCAATTTGTTTGGAACCACACTGGCGAAAAAACGCGCGATCAAAAAGCTTCGTAAGGAAATTTCGGGGGCATTGAGCGATGAATAGTGAGCTTTTTGACAATCGAGTCGGGTTGACGTCAGCCGAACCATGGGACTCGGCAACCACAATCACCGCCCTCGCCGCTACGGGGAAAGGCTGGCGCCGCATTGCAACGGCAGCAGCCGCGATCAGCGGATAGGTTTCCACGCCCTGCGCAGTAACGTGGTAAAATCCTCGACCAGCTGGGTCGCCTCGTGGTGAAGAACTGCGCGAGGCCGCTGGGGCGGGCTGAGATGAACCGGCCTTCGCTCGGGCTGCCCAAACCCCATGTTGTACGATGCCGGACTAGCGTCCTGCTCCCGCTGGGTGCGCCATACAATGGAATCTCCGGCGTTAAGCGTTGCGGCGATGACGATATGGGTCAGGCGTTGGGTAGGATCGACCTGGTCAAGGAGGGCCGCTCCGAATGCCAGCGCGGATGCCAGATGCTGCTGCACGTGTTCCTCGATGACGATCGGCCCGTGCCCCTGACGATCCATCGCCAGCGTAAAGCGCATGCCGCACATGGGATCTATCATGAATTCCGAGCCTTTGCCCTGCGTCAGGACCAGTGCATGATCTTCAATGCGGTTAGTGGTGGGTTTCCCCAAATCGAAGATCTTGGCTTTGCCGAACAGGGCCAACTGGGCGAGTTGATCGCCGAATTCGGGCCTCTCAATGTCCGCCGGCCGGATGATCATTTGCGCCGGCCCTGCCGCGATCGAGACGACCAGCTGCATTCCCTGTTGATAGGAGCCGCGATCACGTTCGGATTTCGGCAGCAGGCCCAATGCGCGCGTCAGCATTTCATTCGCGTCCAGCGGCCCCGCTGCATTCGCGATTTCCCATTCATGCACCGCACGGGTGATCATGGCTTTCAATTGTTCCGGCTTCGTGAAGCCGCCGCGAAACAACCCGCTGGCCCAAGCCTGCACCTCTGTCACAAATTGCTTTTCTTCCGGATCCCGATCGACGCCCTCCTGAACGAACGCAATTACCGGATAGCGGTCCCGTGCCTCACGGTATTCCTCATGAGTGGCGGACAATCCAGACGGCTGCGTGGCGCCGTAGTGCTCACCGAGGATCAAAATCACCAGACCCGACTGCCGCAACCCTTGGAGGCAGGCGACCTGGGGCGAATTGGGGCTCGCAACAAACTGTTCGGCCATAACCGGCTGATGGCCGAGCTGTTCAACAGCTTCTTTAGCGGCGGCCCGGATGGCCTCCATACCGGTGATAAGCGAGCTGATGAAAATCTTCATGTCAGATTGTCCCATTGTAAAAGGGTGAACCATCGTAGTGCTGACGTATCATATAGGAGCCTAGGGAAGCTCCGTGGACGGATTGCAGGATCTTTTCGAACCTCACCCTCCCAGCGATTTGAATTCTTTTTTTTGGACGCTTGTCACTGAACCTGCGCGCCCTGCCCTCTTCTTTTTTAAATGAGAAATTTACAAAATCTGTCAGCGTCAGCGTCAGCGTTTCAGAGCTATTTCGCTTACGTTTCGGCGCGGAACACTGCAAAGCTATCCAAGCCATATAAACACGAAGGGCGCTCGATCCTCTCGGAGAGCGCCCTTCGCAGACCCGGATAGCCACAAACGCGCGACAATGTCGCTGCAGGTAGCCGTCGATAACGGGTGATGTTCCTTAGATGCGATCACTAGTACTGATTTTCAAGACCCTCTCGTTGCCTCGGGCCGCAGGATTTTCGAATGAGCCATCGGGATATTTGGTCGAGCCAAAATTTTGCTGGGAACTTGCTTGCGAACAGTTAGGACCATATTCTTCCCTCATCGCCTTACGGCGCGCACGAAAAACGGGGACTATTTATGGCAACGGGTACAGTTAAGTTTTTCAACAATGACAAGGGATTTGGTTTCATTACTCCGGAAAACGGCGGTCAGGACGTTTTCGTCCACGTGTCAGCCTTGCAAGGTAGCGGGTCACTTCGTGAGGGCCAACGGGTAAGCTATGAGGTGGGCCAAGATCGAAAGACCGGCAAAGCCAAAGCGGAAAACGTCCGCGAAATTTGATCGCGTAACGCCATCGTATGAGTTCTTCGCGCCATTGGCGACTGGCGCGAGGAAATCGGGCTATTTGGCAGACCGAGCTGAGACGGTCAGTCAGAAAGCCATTAATTGCACTGGCAAGCTAATGTGTGCCAGCATTCCATCAGCACATAATCTGTATTCGTCTAACGTTCAGCTCCATCGCGGTTGCGCTCTTGCTCAGTCTGGCGAATGCGCTCCCGACGCTGTTCGTCGTGTCCTCCTTTCGCGCCTCCGGCCTGCTCGCGTGCCGCCCGGGTCGCTCGACCCGCAGCAATAGCCTGTTGCTGCACCGCTATAGCGGGATCGACACTTGCCGGCGGCTTTCGGTTTTGATTATGGCCCTCGCCAGCTTGAACATTGGACGGCGTTCCCCCTCCCCCGGAAGCTCGCATGGCCGAGGGTATCTGCTGCAACTCGATGTCACGGCGCTGCTCGGCAAAGAGTGCCGAAATTTCGCGCCGCATTTCCTCGACCGCCTGGCGCTCGCCACTACTGTCGACCATCGTTTCCAGGCGGTCTATGGATTTGTTGGCGCGTGCGACGCGCTCATCGAACTGTTCCAGCGAGAGTGGCATAGTATTTTCCTTTCGATGTTTGATGTCTGAAACCAAAGTCATGAGTTTCGCCAGTGGCGTGGCTGAATCCGAAGCCGTTCTCTGTGCCGATTTTGCAAAGCGGCTCTGCAGCCATGGCGTTGGCGCCCCATTCTGGGCAGCGCCGGCCGCCTTGACCGAAACGGCGGCACTGAGCCCCTGTTCGGACAACCGGCGCTCGATATTCTTGACCACCGCAAGGGTCTCCGCGCCTCGGCCAACCTCAGTCTGCTTCTTCAGCTCCCGCTCGAGCTTGCTGACGCTCGCATCGGTCGGCGCAAGAAGCAGTACAGTTCCACCTTTCATCGAGAAGTATCGAGCACCACTGTTCAGCGCATGCTGAATAGTCTTCGGCACGGAGCCGCTGTCATGGGCACCGTGGATCTTGAGCTGCACAAGCACGAAGCCTCTCATCGCGCGTGGCGAAAGCTTCGGCGCTTTTGCCGAAGCCGCAGCGGCAAACCGATCGGCAGCATCAATCACTGTGGATTTCGCCCCTACCTTTTTCAGCTCGTCGACAGTCGCTCGCCACTGAGGGGCCAGATTTAGACTGCCATTAGCGAGCGAGGCATTGTCGGCGACACCGGCCTGCTTTCGCTCGACGCGCCTAATGAGTGCGGATGTCTTGAGATAATGCGGATCATTGAGACCACGTTGATAGGCGCCGGCCTGCGCCTGGCTGTACGGCCGCGTTGCCGCGACGTCGGCCCGGCGGGTCGCCACCATTGCGATCCCATGCTCACGCGCCTTTGCCGCGAACCGCTCTCGCCATTGATGAAGTTCGGGCTTGGTCAACCGCAGCGCTTTGCCAACATCATCACGGGCGGAAATCATCGCATGGACGTGCACATGCCCGGTTTCCGGATGATGCGCCGTGACCCACCGGTGCCCTGCGACTTGCTCGCTCAGAAAATCGCGCACGGCGCGGTTCATCGCCTCGGAATCGGTCCCTGCGCGGGCTGAGAAAATGACATGGAAAGCATTGCGTGGTTCGACGGTGCGAATATGACCGGACCACTCCTGCCAAATTCCGTCTGCTGCTTTGCGGATTGAAGCGGCGCGTTCTACCGCGTCGCCGGCGCTAGTGATAACCCGCTGTTCGGCACGAAGAAACTTTTCGAGGAAATAGCGGCCCGACTTTTCCGAAGCCGTAGCCCCGAGAATGCGAACCTCCGCCCGTCTGCCGGCGTCCGCCAACCGAGCCGCAAGACCCGCTTCGGCAGTTTCCGCCAACCGCACCGAACCGCCGCCCTTCTCACGGGCTTTCAAAGCGACAGCCAGTTTTCCCGCCGGCAGGTCCGTGACCGTATAGACAGAAACCTCCCCGTCCGGGCGACGGGAATAAAGGAACGGCCTTGAGCCGAAGGCAGCGTTCAGCCCCTCATGAAGGTCGTCGTCTCCAATAGGTCCGGCAAACGTAATCGAAATGGTCGCTACCGCGTTCACGGCGTAGGGCTCCCGGAACTCAGCGGTCCAGTCAGCTAGAACGGCCGCGCGCCCTTCCCTGCTTGCAATGGCGATCCCGTCCTGATCGACGACGGAGATGTCCACCTTCTCCTTTTGCCCGTTTTCGTTTTCGATCTCCCGCGTTCCAAGATAGGTGAGCAGGCCCGCGGCGGAAGCGCGGCTGGAAACCGTTGATGTGACTTTGATCACAACTGGCTGAGCACCGGCAGCAAGAGCCGCCCGGCTGGCAACCTCTGACGACGCCATGTCTTTCAACGGACGCCGCGTAGCGATCGGCTGGTTGGCTTGACGTGCGGCGCTACCGCCGCCTCCCCCGCCCCTGCGCAATTCGTCGTCCTCTTCCGGCCCCGCGCGTGAAGCTAACGCACCGACGAGCGCGATGACGTCCTGCTGAGAGGAGCGCGCTGGCTGCAGGATGGAGGCGATCGTCTGTTCCCCGGACGGGACAGAGATCGTAGCGAACTTGGCTGCAATCCCTGTTGGCAGATACCGCTTCTCTTCACGATCACCGGTCACGGCGGGACCACTCGCCCGTCCGCGGCGACGCTTTTCATCGTCGTTCACCAGCGATGCGGTCCGGCGCGCCGAGTAGGTGTCGACTTCACCCAGCAGGCTTGCCCACTCATAGGCCATGTCCGCGCCCTCTCCGTTCTTGCCGGCTGATCCGTAGCATCAGGTCGACGTCGGCCCTTAGGCGAAAGACAGTGTCGAGAAGCTTTCGCAGCGCTGCATCCAGATGCGGCTCATAGCCGACGCGGCCTTCGTTCATGGCCCGAACAGCCTGGTTGAGATTGATACCGACCCGACGCAACTCCTCATTCGTGCCCCGCAAATGGTCGGCTTCGATCGGTCCGACAGGCAACGGTAGACCGGCCTGATCGCGGAACAGCAGCCGGATGACATCACTTGCGGTCCGTGTTTCTCCACAAAGCGCCGCGAGCGCTTGCCGCTCTTCCGGCTTCATGCGGACCCTGACCACCTCGCTTCGCATCGCTTCCTCTTCATTGCCATGGGTGCCGGAGGCGCCACAGAGCGCCATATGGCGCGAACCTCAGCCCTGCCGGAGGCGGGCGTCGTCGAGTTTGTACCACAAACTTGACTATCCTGCCACATAGAATTAATTATAGTTTCCAATTTGCACTGTCAACTCACACTCGCAGGTGAGGCGCACATGGCGTCTATGGGCGGCGACCGACAATGGGCAATTGAAACGCGGGCAATTGCCCATTGTTAATTGAAACAGTGGTCGTTAGTGCACGGGCAATGATCAGATAACCGTTGTTAATCATCAAAAAACCCGTCATCAACTGCTTACGGGCAATCATCAATAGGTCGTTGCCCGTTGAAGATGAACAGCTGGCAATTGTCGATCATCAATTGTCACCGCCCAATCAGCAACGGGCAACTGAAGCGTTGCCAGAAGAGATGGGTGCAGTTAATTATAGTTTCTTTCGGATCGAAAGGAGCTTCCATGATCGTCACCATCGCAAACCCAAAAGGCGGGACCGGAAAAACCACGCTCGTGCGGGCGCTGTCGGGAACAGCTGCCCATGCCGGACACAACGTCTTTCTCATCGACGCCGACAGCCGTGCCAACACAATGCGGTGGGTGACGATGTCGAAACAGATGGACGTTTGGCCTGACAGACTGGAGGCAGAAAGTTGCCTGGATCCAGATCGCATCTACAAAATGGCCTTGGATCGACAGCGCGAGGGGAAAATCGTCTTTGTCGACATCGAGGGGACGACGAATGAAAATCTCTTCGCGGGTCTCTATTGTGCCGACGTGGTCCTCATTCCCCTTCAGACCACCCAGGACGACGTCGTCGCTGGCATGCAACTGGCGCTCAATCACATCCCCGTCGTTGAAGACGATCAAAAGCGCAAACTTCCCGCTCTGATCGTCATCAACCAACACGATCTCGTCACCGGACGCGCTAAGGCGCATGCACCGCTTCGCGAAATCTTGCGGGAAAGTGGTGTCGCGCTAGCCTCACAGCCCATCGCACGGCGCTCTTGCTATCAATCGATCGGCGCTGCCGGCACGCTCCAGACAGTTGCAACGCCCGACCCGAAAGCCATTGCCGAGATGGAAACGCTGCTTGGCGAGATCCTCACCCTTTACAGATCCACCGCCGAGGGAGTTCAGGCATGAGTGATGGACCAGACAGCAAGAACCTTGTTCTCGGGCTGATTTCGACCAACCGTCAAAAGCCGACCGTGCGCGAAAAGCAGATCGCCTCCCCTCTTCTGCAAACCGAGCGTGAACATCCAGCCTCGACATCGAAACCGCCGATTGGCCGGCATCAGTTTCGCGACATGGTCGCCAAGGGCGAAAGCCGCGATCCGATCGCCGGCAAGCGCTTCCGAGACACCGAAAAGGTCACCACCGGAATTCATATCCGCGCCGACGTCCACAAAACGCTGAAGATCCTTGCCGCGATAGAACGCCGCAAGTTCAACGCCTATATCGAAGAGGCGATCGACGACTATCTCGAAAAAATCGCGGACCGGATCCCCGACATTTCCTGACCAGGTGGACGCGGGGCTCCTCATGCGCTCCGCTTCTCATTCCCGGCATTCGCCCTAATCGCGGCCATGAGCATCGGACCGAGACCAAACTCGCCACGCGCTGATTTTCGAGTCAAGTCACGCAAGTAACCGCCGGCCGAGGTGATATGCCCTGCCCGCTCAAGGATGCAGGCGATTGCGACCGCCGCATTTTCGGCCCCCATGATTTCGCAGGCCTCCTGATAGGCCGAAGGACTGACGCCGAGCATAGACCGGACCACAACGGCGGCCAACATCAACTCACGCCAATGGTCTATCCGGCCGCCTGGGGCGTAATCCGCCATTTGCGGGCATGCCCTCAACACCATGCTCAACGGGAATGCCTTCAACGGCTCGGTAACCCGTTTTGGTTTGAGCTCCGGCCTTTCGCCCTGCTCCTTCTCAGAGCTTGGTTCAAGTTCATAGGTGGATTCGGGATTTGAATTCTGTATGTGGCATCCATAGTGGACAGCATTGCCGTCGGTTTTTCCTGCTTTTAGCTGAATTTCCAGGACGTTGACGATTTCATCACGAAGCATTCGCATGTCTTCGAGCACGGCAGCGATATCGTGGCGCCTCGGAGCGCGCGGAAGGCGCGCAATAAGGCCGACATACATCGCCTCGATCTCTGCCCAATCGCCGTCAGCGCCCTCTTCCATGGCAGCGGAAATCAGCTTGCGCACATCGCGCCGGCAAAGGGTCAAAGCTTCCTTGGCACGCTTGAACCGCACGCGCTCTTCAGCAACTTGCTGGGCAAGACCAGCCAGCTCGGCGGCACGCGCACGCAACGGTGCCAGGTTGAAGCCGAACGCGTCCTCGATTTCCCCTCCCCTGCTTCGATGTGCATAACGTTTTCCGTTCGGGCTGTCGCGGCGCTGGATCAGACCAGCATCGACTAGCACACCGAGATGTCGCCGCAGTGTTGTGCCGGCGATGCCGTGCGCCCGGATCGACAGCTGCGTGTTCGACGGGAATACGACAAGACCATTGTCGTCCGAGAGCTCAGTATCCGGATAGAAGCTCAGCAACGCGTGCAGCACTGCGAGAGATCTGTCCTGAAGACCAAAAACGTCCTTCGCCTCACAGACGTCCCGGAAGACTTTCCACTTATCTACGGGCTTGCTCTCGCTACGCTCTGCTGTTTCCAGCTGAGCTTTGACCAAGGCAAGCTTCATCGGCCGCCGCCCAAAGGGCGTCGTCACACTTCCACTCTGCATTTTCCTTCACCTCTCAAAAGGCAAAAGAAATCCGCTCACCAAAACGATGCCAAAGACTCTTGACTGTGATTCGTGAAAATGCGATTCTCGATCTTGCTAGAGAATACGAGAGAGGCTTCCACGGTTTTCCGATTGGGGGCCTTTTTCTTTTGCGGGTTGATCCTTTTATTTTTGATCCATTAGAAGTAAGTCGAATTACCTCTCCTGGAACTGCCTGAACTCTTGGTGAAGCTGCTCCAGTTTCCCGATGATAAAGTCGCCAAACGCTGGCGATGTTCTTTCATCAAAACTAAGATTAAGCACCTTCGTCGAACGCTGAACCGTTGCCAGTTTTTGACCGTCCCTCGATTTAATCGTTTCGGCCTTTGCTCCCTTTCGCTTCGCAGTGAGCGCCTCCATTACTAGTGCGAAACGGGCATCAGTGTCGGAGTTACGAAAGTCCTTGCGCTGGAGAATATCTTCCAGAACCTTCGGCTTGCTAACAGCGAGCTTTTCGGCGAGACCCATCCAACGGGGCCTTCCAGCCTTAGGTGCAGGGCCAATTGCTTCGATGATCTCACGAGGCACTGAATGAGCAACGGCCATTAGCTTCGACAGCTGGGTTTTCTCCATTCCCAACGAGCGCATTATGACGTGTCGATCAAAGCCACGTTCCTCGAGCGCCAAGGCAAATAGGCCGCGCTCAATATAGCTTAGATCAGTTCGGGCCGCGTTTTCCTGACCTTGGGCGACAACCATTTCTTCGTCAGTAAGATTCTGAACGACAGCCTTCACCGCCTGCTTAAGGGTTGAAGCTACTCTGACCCGCCGATGACCGAATACGATTTGATATCGATCAGCATTTTCCGGATGGGGTCGAAGGAGCACAGGGCTATTCTGGCCGGAGACGCGAATAGCTTCTAAAAGCTGCTGGAAGGTTTCACCGTCATCAGGCAGGCGATCGGAAACAAAAGAGCTGTCTATCTTCTCAGGTTGTATCTCAACGACGGCAGAACCTTCGGCGATCAGCGCACGAGCCTGGTCCGCAGCACTAACGATGTTGCCAAGTGAGCGCCCCATTGCTCCGACCGCGCCTGATCGGATGTGCTGAAGCTTCTTCTCCTGAGGGGGTACCTCCTCAATTTCGACGGCATCTTCTTCGAGGTTGCCATGTGGCAACTCGCCTTCTCGGCGAGAAAGCATGGCCTTAAGCGTATCCTTGCGGCTCATGTCGCCCTCCCCCAAGCCTTCTTAATTAGGCTATCAATCTCGCCATTCACCGCATCCAGCGACTCGATGGCGCGGTCGTAGGTTGCCTTTGAGAAATTTTCGCGCCCCACCTCATAGAGCGTCTGCTTTGATAGGCCCGCATCCGAAACAGCTGTCGATTTCAACATCGTATTTGTGAGGACGCGTTCGCGGAACAGAGACCGCATGAAACCGACCATCTGCGCCTGTGGCGCATCAGACGGTTCAAACCGTGTGACAACATAGCGGATGAAATCGTAATCGAGATCCCCACCAGCGTCCTGGACAACTCCCAAAAGGTCGGAAGTCATCAGGAGAAACTGACACATCGACATTACATCCAGCATCTGCGGATGAGCGGTGATCAGGAGCCCAGTCGAGGCGCAAAGTGCTCCAAGAGTTAGGAAGCCCAACTGCGGCGGGCAGTCGAGCACCATGACATCATAGTTGTCTTCCACCGAGCCGAGTGCAGATGCCACACGGCCAAAAAATGGCTCGGAGGAGTGCTCTGCAAGAGCGCGCGGCGTATCGTGCTCGTACTCCATAAGCTCAAGATTGCCAGGGACGATATCGAGTCCTGAAAAGTAAGTTGGCTTGATTATTTCTGACATCGGACGCCGTTGCTCGTCATACCGGATCGCCGCGTACATTGTTTCATTTGCAGCAATGTCATACTCGGGCTGGTAACCGTGAAGGGCGGTTAGCGAAGCTTGCGGGTCGAGATCAACAGCGAGAACGCGGTATCCTTGAAGTGCAAGGTATTGCGCCAGATGGGCGGCAGTAGTCGTCTTCCCGCTGCCACCCTTGAAGTTGACTACTGCCATTACTTGACAATGTTCACCGGGACGACGTCGGGGTACGTACTTTTTGCCTTTAGAGTTTTCGTCCAGGACTGCCCGTATCTGATTAATTTGATCAAGAGAGTACCAGCGTCGACCGCCAGACCCAATATCGGGTTGCGGTCCTTTCCCGTTCAAGGATAGCTGTCTTAGATAAGCATCGGCGATACCGATCAGCTTTGCAGATTCGACAGATGAGAAAGAGCGGAGAGTCTTTTGCGACACTGGTGGGAACAGCGCTTTCCTCATTGCCAGCAACTCTTGAGAAAGCGCAGCTCCGTCGCCAGCGATGATGTCGGTCATCAATGGTTTCAGCGTGGCTTGGGCAACCGCCTGACTACGAGGCTTCAACATAACTACGATAATTCTCCACATTGAGCGAATAACTCGTAGGTGACATTGCCCCGAGTCGCAACGGGTGGCAAGGGAAATTGAGTTAACAAAACCTTAACGAGGACATCGGCGCCTTTCCTCTTGCCGCATCGATGGAAAAGTTGCCACGTGGCAACTCTGCAGAATCGCGGGATACAGATTGTAGGAGGTCGTGCAATTCACTTGCATTGATCGCTGTTCTTCCACGAGCCACTCGGGGTCGATGGCTCGGACGGTTGTGCAGGTACGGCCCCTCTGCGGGGCCGTACGTTACGCGATCAATCCCAGGGAATGACGGCCATCAGATCCTCGTCGTCTTGGCCCGGGAAGCGCCCGAGATTGGCATTGAGGCGCCCATAGCCGGTATTGACCGATATGGTGTAATAATCACCGCCGGTCTGATTGGTCTTCTTCCAGATGCCGCCGATTTCCACAGAGCGTCCCCTCGGTGTTCTGGCGAGAAGTCGATACGCAGGGGCTTTCGGGTTGGTGCTTGTGATTTCTTCGCCGGTCAGATCGATGTCATAAGCCATGGACGCGATGTTGCCCAAGAGGCCGGTTTCGGTGAAGCGGATGAAGTTTACTAGGTCGGACATTGCTGTATCTCCTTTGTTAGCGTTGCCGATGGACACGACAAAAGGACGGGATCAGGAACGTCCGCACCCAAAGGGGCGCTGCACCTGAGAGCGGAACGATTTTGCTGCGCGAAGAGATCTGTAGGATCGGGGAAAATCGTTCCGGTCGAGGGTTGCGGACGTGACGACCGGCCTTAGTGATCCATCTGAAGGCATCGAACACAAAGGCGATCAGCGCACAGGCTTCCGGCTGCAAAGCTCACCCGTTCATCGAAACCAGCATCGCCAGTCACCGCCCCCCAGTACCATTCAGCTTGGCATCGATCTGACTGGCGAAGAAATCAGCAGGAGGGACACATGCATATTTGCGACGACATCTTTACCAAGACCTCAAAGGCGGATGCCCTGAAAAAATTCGACGGCATGTGGGACCAAGCCAACCACGCAGCAAACCCGCCGATCGAAACATCAGACCTGACAGGGGCGCCTCAATGCCAATCTTGGTACCCTCGCCCCACACGATCGCTGGTTTCGGGACTGGACTATCTGACTACGCTAGCGTTGCGCAGGCGCAGGGAGCTGCGTCGTACGACTAAGCCACCTGGGGTAAACGATTGTTCCTTGGCCACTAACGGGGAACTCCGTTACAAAGGAGTTCAACAGCCATCATCCGCGTCCATCACCGCCCCCGTCAGCGCTCGATGAAGCCGATCATGTATCGGGAACAAGCGTTCGCGCCCGACATCGCTGTTGCCTCCAGCTGACGATATTCTAGGCGGATCCTGCCTTGCGACGCAAAGCGCGGGCCGGGGTTCGATGTCCTGGCCCGCGCTCACGGGCGATAAAATGTCTAGGGTAGGGTGAAAATGTCTCCCGTCTTTCAAGCGGTGGCCGGCCGCGCAGTAGAAGCGCGACCTGCTGGATAGCAACGCGGGGTTACTCCGCTGCCATTGGGAGAAGGTGGGCCTCGTCGCCCTTCATCTCGACGTTTGCCTCTGCGCTCGGATCGGCTGCAATACGGATCGGAGCCGGGAGCCAGCCGGTTCCTTCCACCAACCTGTCTGCGATCAGCACTGCCTCTGTCTTCTTTGCGGCTGCCTTTATGGCAAGGCTTGCGTCTTCGCCCTTGGCTTCTGCCACAGCCAGGGCGATGCTCTGCCGATTGATGTGATTGAAATAGCTCTCGGCGCTCGTCTCGAACCAATCCGTCATCCGCATGTTGAGCGCTCGACCAAGCTGGTTTGCCTGCTCGATGCCAGATCGGCGGTCGGTGAATTTCTTCTCCACCGCATTGACAGAGTGGGCTGCGGCGTAGGCAAGCAGGAGCAGCAATTCTTCGCGGCTCTGTGCAAGGCACCAATCGAACAGTTCGGCAGGGTTTCCGGGGATTTTATGCCCATAATTTTCCTGTAAGCTCTCGAACTCGGTAACCGCCTTGCACCTCTCTGGCGATTTCATCGAACCCTCGACGCGCTCATATGCCAGGGACACTTGCAGGGCGCTTTGTTCGGACACATAGCCGGTGTAGGCAACGCGCAGCAGCATGGCGTGAACCACGGCGGCAAGGGCCACATCGGGATTGTGGACCAGTTCGACGCGAAGCGCTGCGGTCTTCTGTGCCGTCAAATCCTCGATCAGGGTTGCCGGGTGGGCAATCTTCGGGGTGTCATCCTTGGCTTTGACGCTTGCGGGGGCGTCCCCTTTTTCGCCGTCGTCCGCGTCTCCGGCCCCGTCCTCATTCCTGATGACGCCGGTCGCCGCTTCCAGCTTGCCTTGATAGTTGACATACAGAACGACGCCGCTTCTCGCTTTGTCTTCGGCCAAATAGGCTTCCTTGCTTTCGGAAATCTCGTCCAGCCGCCGGTTGATCGCATCAACGCGGTCATGTGCCCGCTCCTCCTCAGCCTCGTTGTTGATCATTTCTGCAAGTTCGTCATGCTCTTGGCAAAGCGCGTCGTATTCACCTTGAACTTCGTCGCAAAGCTCGACCTCGACCGGATAGACACGCGGGACATTGAACATCCATTCCGGACGCTCGGAAGTCGCTTCCACCCATTTCCAGCCTTGCTGACGATATGGCACCGTGGCTTCTTCCAGCTTCTCGGATACGAGCCTGTCGAGCAACGCGACATCAAGCGCATACCCTCCGCCGTCCGCATCGAACAGATCACGGCGAATGGCTCCGCCTGCCTGCTCATAGGCGTCCAGCCCGCCGACGAATTTGACGCGCCGGTCAGTGCTGGCAATCTCGTCCGTCAACAGGTTCGACTTGATCCGGCTTGCATGACGATCCCATGTGGATAGGCCGTTCCAAACCTGTTCCTGTCGCTCATGGTCGTCGGAAACCGTGAAGGCTGAAAGTTGCTCGAAGGTCATCTCCTCCTTGCGGTAGAGGTCCAACAGTTTGGGTGAGACCTTCGCCAACGCCAGACGGCAGCGCACGATGATTTCCGTGGTTCCAAACCGTGCGGCAATGTCGGGGATCGCTTTTCCCTGCTCCGCCACGGCGCTGAACGCCTCGTAAGCGTCCACTGGGTGCATATCTTCGCGCATGACATTTTCCGTCAGGCTGATCTCCGTGGCATCCTCGCCATCGCGCACTTTGCATTCGACCGCGTGGCTCTTCTCAATTTCGCCCTGCTCCAACAGCAGCAGCAATGCCCGTCTGCGGCGCTCACCAGCCGTGACGAAATACCGTCCCTTCTTTTCAGCGGTGCGCACGACAAGGTTTTGCAGGACGCCGTTGACCTTGATCGATGCGGCAAGCGCCGCAATGCTGTCAGCGGAGTAGGTCTTGCGGACGTTCTTGGGGTCTGCATCCAGCTTGTGCAATTCGATGATGATGGTCGTCGTCATGATTTCGGTCTCCTGATGTCCCGTTTCGATTGGGTTTTCAAACCCGCTGGTGGGCGAAGCCTTCTTCCTTTGGTCCGAAGGACGTGCTCACACGTTCCTCGGAACGAAGGGAGGGGGCGTAAGCCCGCTCCCGGTAGGGCGGGGATCGGGTCATGGGTCGGACGGGGAGAAAAAACGGAAGGTTTGACGCCCTGGCGGTGAAAGCCGTTTTTTCTTCACGGCCGACAGCGCCCTGGCGCGCTTGCCCATTGGCGCGAGCATCGGCCTATCGTAAGAGCGGTCTGTCACAGAGAAGACGCGCATCCGGCTTTAGCGGATGCTCCGTGCAGATGCGAGCGCGGGGTCGCGCTCTCAAGACCTCGTACAGCCAGCGCCTGGACGAGCCGCAAGAGATCGTAACCCGAATGGGACGAAACCAATGAAGGGGGTTCGGTGAAGCCGCACACGGAGCGGCGCAATAGAGCTCGGTCACATTGGATGCGCCTCCGCCGTAACAGCACGGATCTCAATCGATATTGTGTTCGTCGAGTTTCAGCCAATCTCTATCGAGAAAGCACCTAAGTACACACTTAGGATGTACATTGAGCGAGCAATGCGCTATTGTACATCCACGTACACACGAGGATGATGCCATGCACACCACCAAAGCCTTCAAAAACGGAAATTCCCAAGCCGTGCGTATCCCGGCTGAACTGGCGTTTGACCGGACAGATGTCGAGTTGGAAATCGAGCGCGTCGGCGACGAGCTCCGCATCCGTCCTGTGCATCGCTCCCTGGCCGGCGTTTTGGATGTATTCGCCCGCTTCTCTCCGGATTTTATGCGTGACGGAAGAGAGTCCCATGAGCAAGACGAGCGGGATAAGATCTGATGGCGCGCTACATGCTCGATACAAACATGTGTATCTACCTGATGAAGAACCAGCCGGAGCAGGTCGCCCGCCGTTTTGCCAGTTGCTATGTGGGAGACGTCGTGATGTCCGCCATCACCTTCGCCGAACTCGAGTATGGTGTATCCGCATCCGATGATCCCGCACGGGAACTTGATAATCTCGCAGCCCTGGCCGAGCTGATCACGGTGGAGCCGTTTGGGATCGCGGCAGCGCGCGCCTATGGTCCGGTTCGTATGGCGACAAGAGACCGGAAGAAAGATCATCTCGATAAACTCATCGCGTCACATGCAATCGCCCTCAACACGGTGTTGGTGACCAATAACACGCGCGACTTCCTGGCGTATCCCGGACTAAAGCTCGAAAACTGGCTGGACGCGTAACGCAGAGAAACCAATTAACCCGTCCCAGCGGCTATGCCGTGAGGGACGGGCAGGGAGGGGGACCTGGCCGGCGTTCGTGCCAACGACCAAGGCACGATCAGCGAAAATGAAGAGTATCGGAGAAATCAGCATAGCGCCGCACCCAGGCGGGATTTCGGGAATTCTCGACGCGCAGCGAGCGGGAAAAAGGCAGCCGCAGGAGCCTCAACATAGTGGCCCGAAGGGGAGGCGGGACCGACTGCCGCCGCGCGCTGCGCACCGTTTAGAGAGGGCAGAAACAGGAAAAAATCTTAACCGCCAAAAAACGACCGTTTTCCACCAAGCTCCGGAAAACCCTACGGCGCTATGTGGGAGCGCGGGTTTCCTCCGCTTGGCTGCGCTCGCCTTTTCGGCTCGCTCCGGCCGCGGGCGCGCCGTCTGACGGCGCTGCGGCTGGCAAACGGTCCACACTACCGCAGAAGAACACCATAATGCTGGACTAGCAGCAGCGCGAAATCTTCGGGCAGGGGGAGGGGAGAGCGAGGGGTGGGGCTTTGGGACACCCCTCGAAGCTGACCCGCCGCGTCGATAGCGGCCGGGCAGCTAACACGGCGTCCAAAGGAGGGGGCAAAGCGCCGCCGTTACCGACGACGCCTTACTCGGGAAGGTTCAAGCCTTCAGCGCTGCCATCCGTTCGCCCAGAAGCCAAAGCGCCTTGTTCAACTTGATATCCTGATCGATGCCGTTGACGGCGCGGGACTTCACACGGCGCGGCCTGCCGAGATCGTCTCGGCCGACGCCGCGCAAACCGCCCTTGATAGAGTTTTCCTGAACGACGTTCCAAACCGTCCAAAGATCGTCAGTGCGGTCATCATGACGTCTGGGAAGAAGCAGCTGTTCGGATTTGATTGGCGTCTTCGTCTCGCCTTCACTGTCGCCAAACCGGAGCACATGGGCGGCATCGGCGAGAATATTGGATTCCTCCCTATTGAGCCGAAGGGTTGACCAGTCCTGTGGAGCGGCAAGCGTGCGTTCGGCCTCCCCCAGCACGCGGTAGGTGCCTTCGATAACCTTGTGCTGAACGTCGCCGGAATGGCGCACCTTGATGGCATCGATTGTGCCGGTCTGGGTGACCAGAGAATTGAGGCAGCGGACACGGAACAGACCGGCCATCAGTTCATAGGCACTGGTCCCGTCATTGGCGTTCTTCAGCAGGATTTCGCAGACGGTATCACCGACATTATAGACCTTGCCATCGTCGATCCGTCGCATGCGAATAAGATGCTTGGTAAAATCCGCCTTGCCCTCGATGCGGCTGTTCGATTGCTTGGCGCCGACCGGCACGAAACCCTCCTTCATGAGGCCGCGCAGAACCTCAATGGTCGGGATCGGCTTGAAACGTTCCGACCGGCTCTCATGGGCGCTGACGGCAAAGATGGATGGCGCGATCTGGCGCATCTCGGTCTCGGTCATGGCGCGGCCGGTATCGAACCGGGCGGTCTGGGTGTAAATGCTCATGGGTCTGTCTCCTAAATTCCCGTTTCCCGAAGGGGAGCCCTGTCGGGCGAAGCCTCCCCCCTCTGTCCGGGGGAATGGCCTCTGACATTCCCCCGGACAGAGGGGGGAGGGCGATAGCCCGCCCCACGGCGGCAAACGGGACTGTCAAGTGGCGTGGCGCGGAAGGCGGAGCATCTTCTCGGGCCCGACCACAGGGCGGGCTGGTGCGGAAGATGACCCGACTTCACGGGCCGCTTGACCGGGCTGGGGGACGATGTCATGGGGCGCAAAAGACATGCGGCCCTTACGGGCCTCGATTTCGGATGCCAAGCGACCGATTGGACAAGCGATCGTTACCGGCAACGGCGAAGACGGCGACAGGCGGCTTCGTGCCAACGGCATAGAGCGCGGCCGGCCGGAACGGCCGGTGGCCTAAAAGGCTCACATCAAATCAAGCGGCTTTCTTGGCGACAAGGTTGAACAGCTGCGCAATGATATCGGTGGTGTAGATCTGTTCGCCGTCGCGCTCGTAGCTGGAATTGGATATCCGGGACTCGACATAGACGAGATCGCCCGAAACGACGTTCTGTGTGATCCACTCCACCTGCTTCTTGTCGAGAACGGTGACCTGAACCCAATCGGTGGCCGTTTTCTTTTCCCCGTCCGCCTGCCACTCACGGTTCGCGGCAATGTTGACCTTCAGCACATTTTTGAGTTCCACGAGGTTGCCAACATGGCCGAGAATAGTATGACGATTAACGTGTCGCATCGATTTAAGCCTTTCTTAACCGGCAAAATGCGTTTATTTGTTGAGTTCGAACCAATGCCGCTCGGTTTGACCTGAGGTTTCATTCTTGATGTCAAAGAAATAGGGCTCTGACTTGAGCGGTCGGGATATGGAGACCGTTTGTATGCAGCCCTGCTGTCGATCAGAGTTATAGAAGCCGTGCGTCCTGCCGTGGCACATATTCACTGTCTTTATGCAGAGGTTCCGCTCTCTGCCAAAGCCGTTCCGATCCTGCCGACTTCCCACCTGATACCCTTTCGGGCATGCAGCATAACGTTCAAAGCCGGGGGAGCCTGTGCCGGCTGCCGGGCAGGTTGGCCAATCGAAGCCGGGCTTCTTCATCGCCGAGATCAGCCGCTTCATCGGGGGATGGCAGGAGGCAACGCCGCGCCACGACGGATTGGACGACGCCGCGCACAGCAACACTTCGCAGCCCCATTCACTCGCCTTCACGGAAGCAACAGACATCGTTGCCGATACAGACAGAAGAATTCCAATGACGACGTTCATTCGTTTGACTTTGACCAACATCGGCACCTCTCACATGACTCAATGGACAATTAAATATAATTAATCCGATGGCAACGAGCAAGCGTAAGAAGACCGATACTGATCTGGGAACGATGATCCTGCGAAACATGGCGATGACCATGGAGCGCGAGAGGGAGAAGCGCGGCCTCAATAAAAAGGAAATGGCGAGCTTGTGCGAGATCACCTCGCCTTACTATCTGCAGATTCTCGACGGTTCCGCCAACCCGTCCCTGCAGGTCATCACGCGGATCAGCACAAATCTGAAGATCCCCTTGCAAGCGTTGATGATGGGGCAAAAAGCCGAAGTCAAAGTGGACTGATCGATCATTCTGCCTTGCGATCTTAAAAAACTATAATTACTTCTTCCATCTGTCCGCTTCGGATGCGGTTCATCCGGACAATGATGGGAGTGACCGTGGCCTCAAAGCACCCGCTTATCGCCGTCCTACTGCTGGCGACAACAACCGCAAGCGCCGCGGATAATCCCATGTGGCGCAGCGGCTTGCTATGGACATGCACGTTCTCGTCGGCCATTCGCTGTGAACGATCGACCGACTGCACCTCCCATCCGGATCACGGTACGATAAACCTGAACTACCAAGAAAACAGTCTTGTCGATCAAACGGGGCGAAGCCATCCCATCAAGCGTCACTATGTCCAGACGGTCGCGGGCAGTCCGATCGGCAGCGAAGTGAAAATCGAACTGGCGACAAACGAAGTAGTCTGGCTTTCAGCCGCCGACGGGGGAGGGACCTTTTCCGACAACTGGACCGGGGCCATGGTTTCGCCGGGGGTCGGTGTGATCGTGCAGGAGCTACGGCCATTGATCTGCGCGCCAGAAAAGTGACGGCCAAGTCTAAGCTGGTGGTGGCGCAGCGTCTTTCGCACCGAAGTCTAGGTTTTTTACGACTATTAGGCTTGTCGTCATCCTGATCCAAGAGGCGGACAATTTAACATCACTGGATGTCTATGGCTCAGCTAGAGCATTCTCGCAGCGCGTCCCGTTCGCCGCGTGGCATTATTGTAATAGCTCGACGCCTGCTGTACCGACCGGTGTCGCGACTGCTCCATCGCCTCGGGGAGGGGAATGCCGCGGTTTGCCGCCTCGGTTAGATATCCCGAGCGCAGCCCATGTGCAGAAAACTCCGATGCTTCCAGCCCGGCCATGGCAGCCCGCTGTTTGACAATATCGTTGATCGCTTTCGGATCGATAGCGCGCTTCGAAACGTTGCCCCAGCGATCGATCGCCCGAAACACAGTGCCGTTCTCAATTCTCGCGGCAACAAGCCAGGCATTGAGCGCATCAACCGGCCTGCCGGTCAGATAGACGACCTCATCATCCTGGGCACCGCTGGTTTTGGTTCTGCCGAGATGGATCGACAGAGAGGGGAGCGAAGATCCGCCTTCGGCAGTCACCGGAGCCTCAATGGTCAATTGCTCCCTGCGCAGACCGGCGATCTCGCTGCGGCGTCTTCCTCCAGAGGCAAAACCGACCATGAGAATGGCCCGGTCGCGGAGATCGCGAAGATTTTCGCTGGCACATGTAGCGAGCAGTTTGGCCAGCACATCCCCGGTTACGGCTTTGGCACTCTTGCGCTTGCGTGGTCTCGGTGTTGCGCGCAAGGCCAGCCGGATTGCCGATTTCAGAGCAGGCGAGGAGAAGGAACCGGCCAGCCCACGCCATTTCGTCAACGTCGACCAGGTGGCCAGACGCCGGCGTACTGTATCGGGCGCGTGTGGTCTGGTAGTGCGGAGAAACCCTTGGTCACGCAGGCTCTCCTCGACTCCGGCCGGCATGCCGTGGTCAGGATCAGCGTCCCGCTGTCGTGGCTGCCACAGGTGATGGGCGACGAATTTCAGGAGCAGCGCTTCAGGCGCCGGCCAGGGGAGAGAGTTTTTCGTCGTGGCGAGCGACCATGCCTGTAGGTAAGCAAGGTCAGAAGTCAGAGCGCGCAGCGTGTTTTCGCCCATACCCTCCTTCACGAGATGGCGAAGCGTCTCGACATCCTGGTCGGTCAATAGCTCCGCAAGCTCATCGCGCCGCTCGAGCGGCAGAACGGCTGCGATGGTGTCCAACGTTTCGGTGCGTTTTTCGATCGAACGTGACGACGATCCGGTCATTTCGGCAGTCCGTTCTCGTCATAAAATTCGTTGTGGTTCGAAGTCTGGTCACTATTCGCAGGTGTTCCCACGGCCATCTCAATCAATATCTCCAACGCTGTTGCCCTTCACCAGACCCTTTCGTGCAGAATCGCGTCGAACGCCAGATCGGTCGAGATGAAGGTGCAATGCTCCAGCCGCACCTGGGCCGCAAGAATGCGGTCCCACGGATCGCGGTGATCCCAATCGAACGCGGCTGCGAGCTCGGCATGCAGATCCGAGATGGCAAGGGTCTGCAGTCCGCTGGCTGTGACGGCTGCTCGCAGTTCCTGCGGCTTGAGGTCGAGCTTGTTCAGGCGCATCTTATTGTCCAGCTCATAGAACGACACTGCGCTGACCAGGACACTGTTGGCCTTGTCCTCGATCAACGTTCGTGCCCTCGTGGAGAGCCGATCGCTGCCGATGGTCCACCAGTAGATTGCATGGCTATCGAGTAGGATCTTCATTGCGTGCTGTCGCCGGGTTTGCCTTGCCAGATGCCGGTGTCGTCATTCCAATCGCCAGCGTCGATCGCGGCCTGTTCTGCGTCGGTCGTGTCGAACAGGTCGTCGGGCAAGCCACGGTGGCGAAGCAGGCCAAAGGGACGCTTGCCGCCGTCGGCGGCCGGACCGATGCGAGCATAAACTTCGTTGCCGCGCATGATGACGATTTCCTCGCCCTGGTTGGCGCGTTCGAGGACTTCTGCAAAGTTCTTGCGTGCTTCGCTGATCTTGTAGCTAGTCTGGGGCATCGGGACCTCCGAATTTGGCCGTGAGGGCACCGTATCACGGCTCTATCCAGCGTACAAGCATGATGTACGCATCACTTCCGATAAGCGATACTTATCGGATGTTATAGCGCCAACCCGCAATGGTACCATGTGAAGAACCGTAATATTCTGATAGCGTTCGTTTAACAAATCATTTACCATGATTTCAATGGCTTATGATCGCGCAAAAATCAGCATGACGACCTTGATGCGGCCGGCTTTCGACGCGGCAATCGCGCTCACACGTCTCGACGAGCGCATCGCCCGTTCGCCGGTCGGCCAGGGCTGGATTGAGCGCTCCCACTTCGCCGATGCCTGCGCGTCCCTCTGGATCGACGGCGAACTTGTCCATCTCGAAGACCTCGTCCTCCATGACGCCACCCGCGATATTCGCACGCCCACTCACGAACTGACAATCGCCCGCGACGTGTTGCGCACGCGTCGGCGCATCGCTGCTCAACCACCCGGCTGGGCGTTTTCCGCCGACGGACTTCGGACACTGCGAAAGACCTCGGAGATTACGTCGGTGTCGACCGACGAGGCGGAGAGCGTGCGTCCCAAACGCGGGGTCGAGGTTGAGCCGGACGGGGAGGGGGAAGACGCCGACCTTGCTGAGAATCTTCCCGGTGTCGACTATGCCGCCATTGATGCGGTACTCGCCCGATCGGAGGCGGCAATCGAGAACGCCAGACAGCCGGGCCGTGGCGGCGGCCAAGACAAAGATTCGATGATCTACGATCTCGATTGGGACGAGGATGCCAGGCTGGACGAGTGGCGCGGCGTGTTGCGACAGACAGGCGATCTCCCGGCTGTGCTGCAGGCGATCGTTGCCCTCGATGCCTGGAACGAGCTCTCCGTCCTTCAGCATGCGCCCTGGCTTGGCCGGCTGTTTTGCGCCTCGATCCTGCGCCAGGCGGGGATTACCACCGGCGCCCATCTGGCCGCCATCAACCTTGGCCTAAAAACTATTCCCGTCGATCGCCGACGGCATCGCGATCGGGAGACCCGGCTGCTCGCCATCGCCCACGGACTGATCGCGGCCGCCGAGATCGGGCTGAGGGAGCACGATCGTCTGGCGCTGGCTCGCACACTGATGGAGCGAAAGCTGGAGGGGCGCCGGACATCTTCAAAACTGCCGGAGCTGGTTGAGTTGGTGATGGCCAAACCGTTGGTGTCGGCAAAAATGGTGGCGAAGACGCTCGATGTGACGCCGCAGGCGGCGCGGCGGATTGTTCTGGAACTGGGCCTGCGCGAGATGACCGGGAGGGGGAGGTTTCGAGCATGGGGGGTGACCTAGTTTTCTCACTTGGTTCTGGTGTTATGGCTTGCTCGCTTGAAGTTCGCTAGGTTCCAAAACAAGTAGCCCAAGGAAGTCAGTAAGGGAAGATTGTTCATGTCCACGATAGAATATCACTACGAGACCATGGGGCGGATACTATCTCATTTGGTCAACGCCGGCCTGTCGCGCGTGGACTTTGAACCCTCCGATGCTATGGACATCATGACCCATCGCATCGGTGACGAAGAAGACGTCGTCAAGGCCTTCGCGGATGTGTTGCATTGGATGAAGGATGAGGGCCTCATTCGGGTTAGGAGCGTTCAAGAGTTTGATGGCGGCTACGCATTCAATGGGGTTCAACTATCGTCGAAAGGAATTGCCGCCATCCAGGCTAAGCCTACCGACCCTGAACTCGGTGAGAGTATCGAGAAAAAGGTCGGCGAAAAGGGTGAACTGGACATCTCGGTTTACACCAAGATCGGCTCATTTGTCGGCGGTTTGATCGGCGGGGCAACGCAGGCGCTTTCAGGCTGATCAGCCACTCTGTTCAGTCTTTGCGACCAGACGGTGGAGCTTGGCTCGATCCTCGCCATCAAGAACGCGAGCACCACGCATTCCGACTGTACCTCGCGGGTCCGCCCGTCCGGAAATTGGCAGCAAGCACCGAATGCAGGATCGAATCTGCGCAACTGCCAGCTTGTCTTCGTATGTAAACCAGGTGCGTGGCCGGTGTTCTCCGACAGCATGAAACTGGCTATCGAGATTGCGTCTGCGTTCGTATCTCACCCCATGATCCGTCCATCTCTGCGTAGGCATCCTCCTCCAGCGCCACCGACGAGCCGCATATCCAATCGCGACGCGTAGCAGGCCCAGCGTTTTGAGATCAAAGACAGCATCTTCGACCGATGATGGGCTGTCCTCGGGGAAGAACGCGCAAAGCTCTCGGCGCGGGCCGAAGAGCCGGATCACTAGGCATGGCCACCCAGGGGATGGCTGACGTCTGCGTCTGAAGAGCAAGGCATGGTTTCTGCCGCACTCGCCAAGCTCGTCGGCTTGATGAACTACCTGGACAAGGACAATCTGGCGGAACTTTTCAGTAAACTGTGTTCTAGCGCGAATTGACCTCCGCCTTTGGTTGAAGGCGCAATTCTCACCTGCTATCTATGGTTTGCACAAGCGTTTTCGAGGTGAAGTTTTCTATGAAGCCGACTACACTGCCTAAAACGAGTCATGGTCCAAGCTTTCTGCGATGGGCAGGAAGTAAGCGGAAGGCACTTAAGCAACTGTCCGCTGCGTATAGCGCCGATAACTTACTTTATGTGGAGCCATTCGCTGGATCAGCGGCGCTTTTCTTCGAAAGAAGTCCAAAAAGCGCCCTGCTCGGAGATCTCAACGGACATTTGATCAATACGATGCGTTACGTCCGCGATAGGCCCACAGAGCTTTATGCTATGGTGATCGCGCTGAGCCGTTCTCCCGATGAGTATTACTGCAAACGAGAGCAGTTCAACACTCTAAAACCACATGGGTTGGAGGCGGCTGTCCTCTTTGTGTACTTAAACCGCAACTGCTTTAACGGACTCTGGCGTACCAACAGTAGCGGTAAATTTAATGTCCCATATGGCGGTCTTGAAATGGGAAATACGCCACCGCTTGAATTGTTCCTCAAATGCTCTGCGGCGTTACAAAATGCTAAGCTCCGCCATCAAGACTTCAGACGGACAGTGGCACAAGCTGGTGATGGATGCTTCGTCTACGCGGACCCCCCTTACTTTACGGCTCACGAACGTACTTTCGTCGAGTATGGGCGGCGGTCTTTTGGGAAAAAAGATCTTCAGGACCTGATTGACGGGCTCCAAGCTGCGGAGAAACGAGGAGCTGAAATAGCGTTGACGTACAGCGACGGAATGCCAATTGAGGTTCCGAGCCATTGGGTTCAGACCCGCTTTGAGGTGACACGGAACGTCGGCGGATTTCGGGGAAGTCGGAAGAAAAACAATGAGGTTCTCTACACCTCGGTTCCGTTAAGATACGAAGCATGAAGCGCTTTTTGCTTGTCAGCGACATCCATGCGACGAACGAAGATCCATCGTCATCAAGCGCATCTTCCTATGTGAGTTCATATTCTGCGTCAGCTTCGGCTCGGCTTGATCCTATTTCTGAACTCGAAGTAGTTATTAGGGATGATAAGCTAAATCCCGACTATATACTCTGCCCGGGCGACATAACGAACAGGTCAAATCCTCAAGCGTTCACTTACGCTTGGGAGAGGTTAAACAAATTAGCGATTTCATGTGGCGCAAAGTTAATCGCAACCATCGGAAACCATGATTTAGACTCCCGATACAAGGAAAACAGGTTCGACCCGCGGGGATATGTCATGTCCACTAAGCCGCAAATACCAGTTGTTGAGCGTGAGCGGTTCTTAGAATTTTGGGCTGAAAATTTTACCGTAATAAGTGAACCGGACTGCAACATTGTTGTTGTGAACACTGCTGCATATCATGGCGGTGGCAAGGAAGTTGCAGCTGAGATAGAACATGGCCGCATCAGTGAGTTGACCCTCCTCGCCATCGCGGAGGCAATAAAGCGAGCTCCGAAAGCCGACACAAACGTACTGCTATGCCACCATCATCCAATCAAGGGTGATCAAGGAGACGTAGAATTTGTGGGCCAAACAAGGGGCGGGGAGAAGCTCATCGAAACACTGGAAAAGGCCCGCAGTTCTTGGATTTTAATCCACGGTCACAAGCATGTGCCCGACATTTTCTATGGGCATGGCGGAGCTAACGCTCCTATTATCGTTGGCTGCGCCAGCTTCAGCGCGCAGATCAATGCAGATTCGCAAAACAAGAATCCCAACCAGTTCCATTTCCTAATTACCGATCCAGTAGGGGCTAGAAGCGAAGGGCTTACGACTGCAGGATCGCTGCTTTCTTGGACTTGGCAACCCGGCGTCGGCTGGAGCAAAGCTTCTCGTGGAGCTGTAGGGTTGCCCCATTTCGCCGGATTTGGATTTCGAGGGAGTGTTAGAACATTGGTAGACCGTGTCGACGAAATGTTGAAAGCGGGAGGATCTACTTACGCGACCTGGCCAGACGCGGTTGGGACAGTCGCGGCACTAGAGCGTTTAACCCCCGTTGATTTTGAAGCCTTTGAATCTGCTCTCGCGGATTCGGGCCTCCGAATTCTTTCAAACCGGGACGGCAGTCCAGCTCAAATAGGACGCAGCATATGAGCGTTCCGTTAGAGTATAACGCACGTTCCATGCCGCCCGCCGACGTGGCCAAATCGTTTATCCCACCGGAGATTCATTTTGTAAGCCTGATTTCGAGGAACCATACCCTGCTGCTTGGACCACGGGGTAGCGGAAAGACCACCCTTCTTAAAATGTTAACTCTTCGCGCGCTGACAGGATGGACCCATCCACGCGCCGCGGAATTTTCGAGTCAAGTGACCTTCAATTCGGCGTTCGTTCCGGCGGATATTGCCTGGGGCAAGCAGATTGACGCTCTCGAGGCGCTTGACTTCAAAGCTCACAGAAAAGAGGCGGCATTTGTGATCCACACGTTGCGCGCCCTGGTGCACGCTATGAGGGAGGCCGCAGAATTGGGTGCGCGCGGTGCACCCGATCACTTAAAACATCTTGCTGTTCAGATCACGCCAATCCAAGAGGAAAATTTTGCAAAGGTTTTGAGCCAAAATCTCTCAATTCGACCTATGCTAAACTCCCTGCTCGGCGTCGAATTGGCGCTTGAGTCAAAACTCGACGCGATAAACGCGGGAGAGGTTGATAAAGCGTTCTCAGTTGACGCTTTTCCATCCAAGATTAGCTTGGTGATTTCGGCGTTCAACGGACTCACTGGAAATGACGATAGGCGTTGGGCGCTTCTTTTCGATGAGCTGGAAATCGCGCCGACGTCAATAAAGTCGTTCCTTTTGTCGGGCATACGCGGCTTTGACGAGCGGGTGCTGGTCAAACTAGCGATGGCGCCATACATGGAGGATGTTGCGTTCGAGCGTACGCCAGCGTCGCCCCAGCCATTTCACGACTACCAAACTATACAACTGTCATACGCCAATAAGGAAGACGCGATTCAATTCAGCATCGAGCTTTTTACAAATACCTTTTCCCGACTAGGCTTAACCGTCTCTTCGATTCCGACGGTATTTCAAAGTCCGGTAAATGAAGCTTCTTTTGGCCGGAGAGGTCGCAAGCGACATACAATTCCCCCGGAATTCAAGAGCCTGGCGGAGAAGGATGACTCATTTCGCAAGTATGTTCTAGACAAGCGGTTATTTTCTGCTGAATACAAATTTAATGAGAATAGTTTTGCTCAAGATATCAGGAAAGTTTTACCGATTGTGGTAGCTAGAGACTACTACTTGAGGAAGTTTGAGCAAGGCAGAGTCGTAGCAAACCGGTCCAGAAAGTCTCATTTTTTGTACACTGGCTACCCGTCCATTGTCGAAATCACGGAAGGGAACCCGCGCGCTATCTTAACACTCGTTGGCCCGATGGCTCAGGGGTACCAGGAGCTTGTAGCGCGAACCAACACGATTGCACCGATTTCAACTGCATCACAAGCGCAAGCGATAAGACGAGTGGAATTGTTGCTTACCTCGCTCTTGCAGGTCATTCCCTTAGATCTAGGTGGTTTTGAGGCGGGTAAGGGTCTGCTTGATTTCGTTGATCAGATCGGGCGTGGGTTCGAAGACCGTCTCCTTAAAAGACCGTTCTCCCCAGATTATGTAGGTACTTTTACTTTGGACGAGAATGTCACGCCTGCTGTCGTTAGCGCTATTGGGAAGGCGCTAAACGCCGGTGCGATAATCCATGTTCCGCAAGCTGAGGGAGGGCCAGATAGCCTACTGCGCGGATTGAAAGGGCAACGGTTCCGCATATCCTATGCCTTGGCTTCACGATACCGCTTGCTCCTGACACTTGGCGACAAAGTGAACCTGTCTAAGCTGCTTCTCGAAATGCGCGGCGTCAAGGTTCCTGAGACGCAGAAGTCGCTGTTCGACGAGGGCCACGAAGCATGATCAGGGATGAGCACGAAAGAGAACCAACAAAATTTGATTTTGATCTGGCGTTTGTCTCTGTCGGATTCGAACAACGGTGCCGATGGGTTACAGAGTCAAAGCAAATCACCGCACAAAGGGGCATAGGCCTAGAGTTTGGATTTCTGGCAGAGGGTTCCTACAGTTCGAACAAAGCTTTTTTCACAGCCCGTGGATTTAAGGTGGTGGAGGGGCTGGGCCCTGATGCAGTAACAAATATTGGCAAAGAAGCTGAAGGCGTGGGCGGCGGCGGTGACCTTTCCGTTTTTGTAGACATTTCCGCGATGTCGAGGGAGATGATTGCAAACATTGTTCTTGTGCTTAGACAAATGGCCAAAAAATTCGTGGTAGCAGTCACAGTGGCCTACGCGCCGTCGAAATATTCTGGACCATACGCCGCAGCACCAATCCGTTTGGCAAGTCCAATTAAGCCAGCGTTGGCGGGCTGGTCTGCTTTTCCCGAGCTTCCAGTGGGTGCCCTCTTTGGGCTGGGATGTGATCCAGGCTTGGCACTCGGCGCCCTACAGTTTCTCGAACCAAATAAGGCGTGGGTATTTTCGCCAAAGGGCATAGATCCCCAATTTGACAAAGCTCTGCTTTCAGCCAATGAGCATATCGAAGACATCTTTGATGTCACTCGATTTGACTACAAAATAGAGAACCCGTCACAAGCTCGGGGTCGGATCGAGGTATTACTAAATGCGATTGATCGCGATTTTCGGGTTGTGATTGTGCCTTTTGGACCAAAGATATTCGCCTGGTTGGCGCTTGCCACGGTCGTTTTCACCGATAGGTCCAGCGTCGGTGTTTGGGCTTTCAGCTCCAAAGAACAAGCTCAACTTGTGGATCGAGCTGCCGATGGTCCGATTATTTGGCATACACTTAAGCTAGCATCCAAATAATATAGTAATCGGGGACAGACGCAGAGAATACAGAAGATAATGAACCTACGGCTTCTGTCCAAACTACTTTTTTGTCCATCGACCGCAAGTTAAAGAATTGGTCCCACGAGAGTAGTAATGACACTTGCTGTGGTTGCGGCATCCATTCTGCTGTTTCGACAAAAAATTTGGATTTGCGATAAGATCGCGGCATAAACCAGGATGTAAATTCGGCGCTATATCGTCCCAATTTTTAGCGGATACATGGCCAGAAATAATAAAGAGACGGTGCGGATGGCGAATACCCAGCGTCACGCTCTCAAGGAATCTACTATCAATGAACGTGGACGTCGCCGGATAGATTAGCCGCTTGTCGACGTTATAAAAGCCCGACGACAGATCGATAAAGTCAAATGGCAGTTGAACAATCGAATCGTGGAAGATGTTCACGCCGACGCTGTCAAATACCTCATCCCCGGTCCTCATGGAGATCCTGATGGAGGATTCGGCACCTCGAGATTTGATTTGCTCGGCAAGTATGACAAGCCGGTCGAGTACGCCTGCCGCTCGCTGATTAATGCGCTGATCAACCAGCAAGCTGAGAAGATAGCCATGAGCTGCATGGATCTGGATGTGTTCAAAACCATGTTCAATCGCGATGTGTGCTCCGAGTTCAAATGATCGGAGCGTTTTTTCGATTGCATCCGCATCCATCTGATCCACGAGCTGACGGCCCTCGGAGATGAAAACTTGAGGCTCACTTGATCGAAACTTTTTGTTGCCTGTGTAACCTTGCCAAGCTGTCGCGAGCTGCACGCCTGGTTTCGATCCGGCCACCTTAATGGCCTCTGCAATTTGGCCCCAAATCGGCGCGTCAGAAAGCATCGGAGTGGAGGAATTACTGCCATGTCCGTCAGGAACCACAACATTTCCAACGATGGCGCAGTATAGTGCGGCTGAGCTTCTGTCACTATAAAAGTCGAGAAATCGGTGGTCTGGCAGGCCATTAGTGACATAGCCCGTGTTGACCGGAAGAAAGAATGTAAGCCTATTTTTCAAGATACTGATATCTCAGATCATTGGTCTTCATCTTTTTGATAATATCATCTTCTAGGTCCCCGTTAAGGATCACAGAGAGTCTAAATAGGTAGATCGCTACGTCCGCAAGTTCTGATCGCAGTTGGGGCTCGGCATCGGCAAGAGTGGGACCCTTGTAGTCATGGTTCGAATACACGAGGCCTACCTTCTTCAATAAGTCAGCAAATTCTCCAACCTCTCCTACGAGACCTACCAAGTCACGCATGAGCTGATCTTGCCTTTCACGGTCTGACCCGAACGAGGTTTGGAAGCCCCGGCGTGTGTCAGCTGCGATTTGTTGTTCGATGATCTCCGACAGTTGCATCATCCATTCCTTCTGAAAATGTTTACAGCTAATGCAGCAAGTGCAATGATTCCGCTAGCCGCCAAATTGCCCACGATGCCCCAGACCTGATCGACCCATTGGCCGCTAATTAGGAAAAGCGAGGCGGTGTTGACGAATAGTGCCAAAAACACCGCGATGAGTGTCCAAATTTGGGTAATTTCGACTCTCCGGATAACCACGCGCGTTGCTAGAGGAAGCAAAGCGAATGCTTCTTCTTTTTCTGAGAATACACGAGGGTCTTTTTGGACATCTCGATAACTTTTTTGAAGCTGTGTTTTGATCGGCCAGATCCCGACCTGAAAGCCATGTTGGCCCTGATATGGCCGCGCTGCCGGTGCTGACAATTCGTTGAAGTCGGCTTTTGCGATTGGTTCGCCTTGGGGCAGCTCAATGAACTTATCGCTAATGTTCTGTGTAACAATTCCGAGATTTCCATTGAATCCAGGGTCAGCATAAGTTGAAACAGGGCTAAGACCAATACTGAATAGAGCACCTTTGCTGACGACACGTACGAGAATATTGTCTGGAATAGCCAGCTCTTCAGCAGTAATAAGAACGACTCGATGACCAGGCTTTATTAGAGCGGCTTCCCCTTGCTTCAAAGCAAATCTGGTGCCACCCTCGGTGAGATCGTAATATACACTACCCATTCGAAGCTCGTAGCATGCGCCTGCTACACCGGTCGTCGTCGCGTTTTTTACGAGGCGTCCGGCATCGATTTCATTTTCAATATAACTGTCATTCAAAGTCATATGACTGCTTCCATGGTTTGAGAGTTGAAATGGTTTTGACAGCTGCTGATAATTTTACCGCGGACCCAGTTGTGTTATGTTTAGCTCAATCCACAGCACAACCTTAGCGGGCAGGTAACCGGCGGCGCAACTTTATGAATACAAGGTATCGGCAATTTGAGAAAAGACCGGAGGTAGGCGTAAGCCTCAGGTGGTTCGTCTATCTATCGGTGAGCCGAAACATCTGCGACAAAAATTCAGCCGCTCCGTTGAAGCAAAAAGCGCTATGAAAGGGGTTTGACTGACCTAGGCAACGACGAACTGCCTCAATAGTCATTCCAAAACTGTTTGAATGCCTCCATGAACGTGTTGTGGTCATCCGGCGGCCAGCATACAGAATGGCCGTGCCGTAGCAGATAGTGGATGCCGTTGGCGCAGGTGAGCTCCGATTTATCCTGCAGCCCATAAATGTGGTTGAAGCAATTGATTACGGTCTGTTGATAGCTCCCCACGAAAAGATTGGTGGCGACGTTGTAGAGCATTCCCTCTAAGAAGTAAGACGGGGCGATGCCTTCCTGCAGACGTCCATCCTCGATCATCCGATTCCGGATGTTCTTGAAAATGCGCACGGTCGGCTTGAAATAGCTGTTGGTATTCTGGTGCTTGGTCGTGCAATTTTCCGAGTGCTGTTTCGGATAATTGATGATCTGAGTGCCGTCCGCCTTCCAAAAGATGATACCTTCGCGGTAGCTGGGATTTCCGATGGCGGGATAGGTGATGAAATGTCGATGCTCGGCGCACGCCAGAACATCGGCGTCACGCCGATTTCCGCTGCCCGGGACGTAGATGGCCTTACCGCTTGCATCCACTCCCGCGCCAAAGTTTTTCGTCAACCATCCAGCGACTTCCTGCTTGAACAGGGCCCACGAGTAATCGGTCGGCAAACGAGCGTGATCATAATTCGCTTTCTCGGCAGGAGTCAGGCTGGAAGTGTCGGGGTAGTAGACACTGGTAAGGCGCATAACAACATCGACATCGCTGTCTCGCCAGACGTTGGTGTCGTTGCCGTAGGAGCCCTGCAAGAATATCTGGTAGAGCTTGGGGTAGTATGCGGAATCTTTGTGATTAAGCACACCGCGGATAGTCTGGTAGGTCGCCGCAGACTGCTGGACGCTACCTAAAGACGACCAAGTGGTGAGTTGAGCTTCGTTGATGGCCATAAAGGGGTCCGCTAAACGAGAAATTCCTTCAGCTGGGGCTCGTTTTTGGCGAAGGATTCGCGGCCGCGCTGACGGAGAATGTTAAGTTTTTTCAGGTCGTGCTCGAAAAGGTCCGTAGCCATGTCGGGATGCTCGAAGGTGTCGGATATCCGGACGGTGGGAACATCCTTGAAAAGGATAACCCGAAGCTGATCCATGGACTGCGTGTTGATTTCGAGCGTCTTTTGCAAAAGCTGAACGCTGAGCAGATATTTATTCGCCCAATACATCTTGCCGAACATCGACTGCTTCGGGCTAGGATAGACTCCAACCCCGACGCTCACGACGCGCAGATCTTGATGTGAAAGGCCAATCGCGCGGCTCGCATCCGCGATGGCGTACAGCGTGGGATTGTTGGCGCAGTAGCCGCCATCTACCAGTTTCACGTCGTCGCCATCGGCCGTAGTAACGGTCTTCGGGTCGAAGAACGGGTAGGCAGAGCAAGACGCCTGTACAGCGTCCCCAATCCTTACCCCAAAACCCGGCTTGAACGTGCCTTTCCGCCCGTGGGCCTGCTCGATGCTGCCTTTGAATATCATGGGCCGCTCGATCACCCATTTCGTGGTGACGATGCCGACGGCGGTCTTCACGTCGTCAAACTTGGCGTCGCCGTAAATCTCCTCCGCCAGTTCCGCCAGCTTGGCCGACTTCTGAGCTGGCTTTATCAGCCGCATGATGTCGGGGACGTACTTCTTGTAGTTTGCGTGGATCTCATCAACCGTCATGCCGAGTGAAATCATGGATGCGATGATGGCGCCGGTGCTGGTCCCGAAAACGAGGTCGAACTTTTCGCACAGGCGGCAGCCAATAAGGCCCTCGATCTCGGCTAGGACACCAAGGGTGTAAAAGCCTTTGGCCCCTCCGCCGTCAAGGCTAAGGATGCGATAGGGATGCTTCTTCACCTCTGTTTTGGTCAAGGCGATTTCCTCCTTATCTACAACCCGTACAGGAAATCTGCGCACTGGGCTCAATCGCTCTTGGGTTGTCCACAGTTTGAAATTTGCCCATTGTCAGGCGGGCCAAATGGCGGTGAATTGCGTGCTTCTCTCCGTCATCGTCGGAGCCGTTTGGGAGCCACCCCGGCGAATGCCATTTTGCATCCGCGTTATCTGATACTAGGAGATGCAGCGCTGGTAGTAAGGTTGAGAACAAACCGCGCCGCATCCTCACCTGTTGGCGGCGTTTGCGGCCGTTTTTTAGGCGTTCGTGAGCAATAACGGCCACTTAACCTTGGACAACAATGACAGGGCGACGGTGTTCAAATCCCTTCAAGGCGACGATTTCTTGTTGGCTTGTCGGGTGTTGTGCGGCTGGGTAGGTGACTTGTATCATCTTCCCCAGCGTCGAAGCACCCATTTGCGGACCTCGCCGAACCAAAGGACGCTGCTGCCCATGGCACCGCAGACGAGCCATTGTTCGAGCGGCAGGGCAACTGTTCCGAACGCCACGTTCAGCGGTCCGAAGTTGACGACCGCAACCTGGAGCAGGAATGATAGTCCAATGGCTGCCCACAACCACCGATTCGTAAACATATGGCGGAAAGCACTGGTAATTTCAGAACGTGCGTTGAAGCAGTTGAACAGCTGGGCAAGAACCAGCACGGTGAACCCGGCAGTTCGTGCCTGATCAAGACTTTGCGAGCCTTCAATCAGCCCACCCGGCAGGTAAAGATCGATGGTGAGAAGCGTCGCCAGCGCCATTACCAGGCCGATTGCGATCACTCCGTGCCACATGCGCGCGTCGATGGCGCGCTCGTTCGCCTTGCGGGGCGGACGCGCCATCACATCGTCCGTTTCCGGATCGATGCCCATGGCGAGCGCGGGACCAGAGTCGGTGATCAGATTGATCCAGAGGATCTGGGTGGCCAGCAACGGCAGCACCAACTCGCCACCAACGTCACCCAACCCGATCACGCCAGCTCCGACGACGCCGAGGAACACGGTCAGAACCTCGCCCATGTTAGACGACAGCAGGTAGCGGAGGAACTTGCGGATATTGTCGAAGATGGCGCGCCCTTCGCGCACCGCCTCGACGATGGTGGCGAAATTGTCGTCGGCCAGTATCATCTTGGACGCCTCCTTGGTGACCTCCGTGCCGGTGATTCCCATGGCGACGCCGATGTCCGCGGCCTTTAGCGCCGGAGCGTCGTTGACGCCATCGCCGGTCATGGCGACTACGTTGCCGTCGGCCTGGAGCGCATCGACGATGCGCAGCTTGTGGACGGGCGCCACGCGGGCATAGACCGAGGTGGCCCGTACCGCAGCCGCGAAACCCGCATCGTCCATGGCGTCGAGTTCGGCTCCGGTCAGTGCCTTTGTTCCGTTCTCTACAATGCCCAACAGAGCGGCGATGCGCGCCGCAGTGCGTGGATGGTCGCCGGTGATCATCATAACCCGGATGCCGGCGCGGCGAGCCTGCGCTATCGCGACCGCCGCTTCCTCGCGCGGCGGGTCGATGATGCCAACAGTGCCGACGAAAATCAGGTCGTGCTCCAGCGTTTCGCTGGATTGCGGGTCTTCATCTGCTTCCAGCGGCCGATAGGCGACCGCCAAAGTGCGCAGCGCCTCGTCCGACAGACGCTCGACATCGGCGTGCGCACGGGCACGCTGTGTCTCGTCGAACGGGGCCACGTCCATGCCAATTCGGATGCGATTGCAGTGCTGCATCAACACGTCGGGCGCGCCCTTAGAGATGAGGATACGTTCGCCGCCATGCTCGTGGTCGAGCTCGATGGTCGACATCATCTTTCGGTCGGAACTGAACGGAATCTCACCGATGCGTTCGAAGCGTCGCTGGCGTCGGTCCTCCACTCCGAGCTTGCGCTCCGCCACAAGAAACGCGGCTTCGGTTGGATCGCCCTGAATCTCCCAGGCTCCGTCTTCAGTCTGCCGCAAGGCAGCATTGCCAGCCAGGCTGCCTCCGCTCAGGACGACGATCTGCTCGGCGCGAAGCGCTCCTTCGGGCGCTTCGCCGCCCTCGATCTCCAGGCGGCCTAGCGGCGCATAACCAACGCCCGTAACGCGGCTGCCGCCCGACGCCGTCATGATCCGCTCGATCGTCATCTCGGAGCGCGTCAGCGTGCCGGTCTTGTCAGAGCAGATGACGGAGGCCGAGCCGAGGGTCTCCACCGACGAGAGTGTCTTGACCACGGCGTTGCGTTTGGCCATGCGCTGGACGCCCAGCGCCAACACGAGAGACAGAATGGCCGGAAGACCTTCCGGAACCGCCGCGACTGCCAGCGATACTCCCAGCAACAGCACGGTAATGACGTCGGACGGGCTTTTTATGTCAGATACCAGCAGCACCGTGGCGACCACGATGACGGCGATGACGACGACGGCAATGCCCAGCATGCGTCCGATCAGCGCCACCTCCTTCTGAAGCGGTGTCTGCTGCTCCACGGTTGCGTCGAGCATGGTGGCAATAGCGCCCATCTCGGTCTGCATGCCGGTAGCGGTGATGACGGCGCGACCGGTCCCCTGAACGACCGCAGTGCCCTTGAAAACCATGCAGCGCCGCTCGGCGAGCGGGGCCTGGCTATTTAGAGCGGCGGCGTCTTTCAAAACGGCCTCGCTTTCGCCGGTGAGCGATGCTTCCTGCACACGAAGGCTCGCCGAGAGCAGAAGCCGACCATCGGCGCCAACGGCGTCGCCTTCTTCAAGCAGCAGGATGTCGCCCGGGACCAGCTCGGCGCTCGGGATGCGCCTTCGCTCCCCGTCGCGCAGCACTGAAGAAGTCACAGCCGTCATCCGCGCCAGCGCTGCGACGGCGTTCGCGGCCCTTGCTTCCTGCACGAAACCGAGAACGGCATTGGCCATCACGACCATGGCGATGACTAGCGCGTCCACGGGCAACCCCTCGCGGCCCTCGATGGACCACGCCAAAAGGGCTACAATGATCGCGCCGAGCAGCAGATAAACGAGGGGGTCCCGAAATTGTCCAAGTACGCGTCGCCAGGCGGGCATCGGCGATACCGCCCGTAGTTCATTGAGGCCAAATTCAGTCCGGAGCCTCGCCGCCTCCGACCTGCTCAGGCCGCTCTCGGCATCGCTGCCCAACTCTCGCGCTACAGCTTCGCCTGACAGTAGCGAATAATCATCGAGTGAATAAGACCGACTTTGTTCGTTCAAAAGCTTATCCTTGCCCTGCCGGCTTAACTCACGCCCTGCGCGGTGGTCACTGTAGCCAACAAAGTTGTCTAAGGCTCCTCATTCCTCGCGTAGATTGAACACGGCAGTTTCATTCAGGTGTGCTATGGGTTTGCTTCCAGCCGGACGGTCGCCCTCACACCCTGAACAGGAGAGGTGACGACGGCAATCAGCGGTCGTGACCATGTTAGGTTGGAGATCGGGAAACCCCACCGACACTGCGGAGCCGAACTGGTTCGAAAGGCGTTCTGTGAAAATTCTTGTGTTGAACTGCGGCAGCTCCAGCCTGAAGGTCGGCGTTTTCGAGATTGCAGAAAAGGCGGCCGAGATATTCAAAGCGACCTACGAGAAATTTGAGGCCGGGAGCTGTTCCTACAAGATCACCAAGGACGGTGTGGCAGAGACCGGAGAAGCGCCATTTGGCGACATTGCAGCTGTCTTAACTGCCCTTCCGCAAATTCTTGATGGTCACGGAGTTACAGAACTGCAGGCGGTCGGCCACCGGATCGTCCACGGGGGTGAAAACTTCAAAACGACAGCAGTGCTTGACGAAACGACGGTTGCGGCGATCGAGGCGCTGACGCCATTGGCGCCGCTACACAATCCCGCAAATCTGCTGGCTGTGCGCATTGCGAAAGAAGTCTGGCCGAACCTGCCCCAGGTCGCGGTCTTCGACACGGCGTTTCATGCCACCAATCCGCCGCGTGCAACGACTTACGCCGTGCCGAAGGCTTGGCGTGATGCCGGTCTGCGGCGGTTTGGGTTTCATGGCACCTCACACAAGTATGTGGCTATGCGCGCCGCGGAGGAGATTGGCGAACCGCTGCGTGAGCTGCAGATCGTCAGCGTGCATCTTGGCAATGGTGCCAGTGTGTGCGCGGTCAACCGCGGGGAGAGCATAGACACGTCGATGGGCATGACACCGCTTGAGGGACTGGTAATGGGAACGCGCTCCGGCGACGTCGACCCGGGCCTGTTCGGCTTTCTGTCACGGCAACTTGGCCTTTCCATAGCGGAGATAGAGGACGCTCTTTATTCTCAGAGCGGGCTGATCGGACTAACAGGCTCATCCGACATGCGCGATGTCGAAGAGCGGGCCGGAAAAGGTGACACCGATGCCCAGCTTGCCATCGAACTGTTTGCCTATCGTGCCCGGAAATACATTGGCGCTTATGCGGCGGCGATGGGTGGCCTTGATGCTGTCGTCTTTACCGGAGGCATCGGCGAGAACTCCCCGTCCATGCGTCGGCGCATCTGCGATGGGCTCGAGTTCATGGGTCTGCGGCTCGACCACGACCGAAACCAATGTGTGGACCTCGCTAATCACGCTGCCCCGCAGATCCAGGCCTATGGCGGCAAGGTGCGGGTCATCGTCACCGAGACTGCCGAGCAATTGATGATCGCCAGGGAGACAGCCGCTGCATTGACGCCAAAGGCAACCGTGCCCGAACCGATCCCTGTCGCGGTATCGGCCCGTCACGTTCACCTGTCCCGAGCAGCCGTCGAGACCTTGTTTGGAGCCGGATACCGATTGACGCCCGCGGTTCCTCTTCGCCAGCCCGGGCAATGGGCCGCAAGCGAGCGCGTTGTCCTGGAGGGACCCAAAGGTCGCCTGGAGCGTGTCGCCATCCTCGGCCCCGAGCGTCTGCGGACGCAGATCGAAATCTCAAGAACGGATGGTTTTGCGCTCGGCATTGATGCGCCCGTTCGCGATAGTGGCAAACTGGACGGCACGCCAACGGTTCGCCTCATCGGACCCGTCGGTAGCCTCAATACCGACGGGCTGATTGTGGCTGCGCGGCACATTCATACCAACCCGGATGATGCCGGACGCCTGGGCCTCGCGGACGGAATGCTCGTGGACGTTCACATCGGCGACGAAGAGCGCGGGCTGGTGTTCGGCAAGACGCTCATTCGCGTCAGCGCCAATGCCGTAACCGAGATGCATATCGATACCGATGAGGCAAACGCCGCCGATATCCGGATCAGCGGTGAAGGATCGCTCGTTCCCGATCTTCGCGCCGTTGCAGTGACGAACAGAGATTAGCGGATTTCTTGCAGGTTGCTGCTCCTTGCCAAAACGATGGCCACGATAGAGGCGCTCGCCGGCTATGGAGCCCCGTCCGCACGTTTTTATGTCTATCGCTTCGTATTCGTCTCGGACGAACGGACCCAAGGTTCGCTTGATGCGTTAGTGTCGATAGAGACGCCAAGAACGGTGCTTCGACTTCGCAGCCGAGTCCGCCCCCACTACGCAAATTTTTAGGTCTGCGAAACCAGGAGCCACTATGAGCGATCCCCTGAAGGCAGTTATTCACTCTGAACGTCTTTCGCAGCGCGAATTGCACGATATCGACACGTACTGGCGGGCAGCAAATTATCTGACGATTGGTCAGATATACTTGATGGACAACCCACTGTTGCGCGAACCGCTTCGGCTTGAGCATGTTAAGCCAAGGCTCCTTGGCCACTGGGGTACATCACCAGGCCTGAGTTTCATCTACGCCCATCTGAACCGCATTATCCGAGCACGCAACGAGGACGTCATCTATGTCTGTGGGCCTGGCCATGGCGGCCCGGCAATGGTCGCCAATACCTATCTCGAAGGCACGTATAGTGAACTCTATCCAGACATCACGCTCGATGAGGCGGGAATGCAGAAACTGTTCCGGCAGTTTTCATTTCCAGGCGGTATACCGAGCCATGCAGCGCCCGACGTGCCCGGGTCCATCCATGAAGGCGGCGAACTCGGCTATGCACTTTCACATGCCTTTGGCGCTGCTTTTGACAATCCGGACCTCATCGTCGCCTGCGTGATCGGCGATGGAGAAGCCGAAACCGGGCCGCTAGCGGCCGCCTGGCATTCGAACAAGTTCCTGAACCCTGCGCGCGACGGCGCCGTTTTGCCGATTCTGCATTTGAATGGCTACAAGATCGCCAATCCTACCATCCTGGCGCGCATCCCCGAAGACGAACTGCGCGCGCTGTTCATCGGATACGGCTACGAGCCGCTCTTTGTCGAAGGGCACGATCCTGCACTGATGCATGAGCGCATGGCCGTTGTTCTCGACCAGGCCATGGACAAAATTCATGACATTCAAAACACCGCGCGGGGCGGCTCTGAACAGTCGTCCCGTCCCAAATGGCCGATGATCGTCTTGCGCAGCCCGAAGGGCTGGACCGGCCCGAAAGAGGTCGATGGCCTGAAGACCGAAGGGTTCTGGCGCTCGCATCAGGTGCCGCTGTCGGGGATCGCGAATGATCCGGAGCATCTGAGGCTCTTGGAGGAATGGCTGAAAAGCTACCGGCCCGAAGAGCTTTTTGACGCGAGCGGCGCCCCCTTGGCATCAATCCGGGAAACGGCGCCGCAAGGCCTGCGTCGGATGAGCGCCAACCCCCATGCCAATGGAGGGCTTTTGCGCAAATCCCTCGATCTCCCCGGATTGCAGGATCATGCGGTGGCAACCGGGCAGCCAGGGTCCATGAAAGCCGAATCGACAAAAGCGATGGGCGATTTCCTGCGTGCCGTGATGAAGCTCAACGACGCATCCAAGAACTTCCGCATCGTGGGTCCCGACGAGACAGCGTCTAACCGGCTGCAGGATGTCTTTCAGGTGACAGAACGCGCGTGGATGGAGACCATCCTTCCCGAAGACGTCCATCTTGGCCGCGACGGCAGAGTTCTGGAAATTCTATCCGAGCATACCTGCCAGGGCTGGCTGGAAGGCTACCTCCTCACCGGCCGGCACGGGCTGTTTTCCTGCTACGAGGCGTTCATTCACATCGTCGATTCGATGTTCAACCAGCACGCGAAGTGGCTGGATGCGTGCCAGGATATTCCGTGGAGGAGACCCATCTCGTCGCTGAATTATCTGCTGTCGAGCCATGTCTGGCATCAGGAACACAATGGTTTCAGCCATCAAGATCCGGGCTTCATCGATGTCGCACTCAACAAGAAAGCTGACATCGTACGCGTCTACCTGCCGCCGGATGCGAACACACTGCTCTGCGTGACGGATCATGTCCTGCGCACGTGGAATCGTATCAACATCATCGTCGCGGGCAAGCCTCCATCGTGGCAGTGGCTGTCCATGGACAAGGCGATCGTTCATTGCCGCGCAGGAATAGGTATCTGGGATTGGGCTTCGACGAAGAGCGGAAGCGAACCCGACGTGGTGTTGGCGTGTGCTGGCGACGTTCCCACGCTGGAAACGCTTGCCGCAGTGCAGATCCTCAAGGAGCTTGCGCCGGATCTGGCCATCCGGGTCATCAACGTGGTGGACTTGATGACGCTCCAGCCAAAAGAGCATCATCCGCATGGCCTCTCGGACAGGGAATTTGACGCGCTGTTTACAACCAACAGGCCCGTCATCTTCGCCTACCACGGTTACCCTTGGACGATCCATCGTCTCACCTATCGCAGGACCAACCACGGCAACATCCATGTGCGCGGCTACAACGAGGAAGGCACGACGACGACGCCCTTCGACATGACTGTGCTAAACGGGCTCGATCGTTATCATATCGTGCATAGCGTGCTTGACTGGGTGCCAGAACTGAAGAGCATCCGCATCGGACTGAAGCAAGTGATGGACAGCAAGTTGCTTGAACACCGGGCATATATTCGCGCACACGGTCAAGACATGCCGGAGATCCGCAATTGGCAGTGGGCGGATGAGAGCATAGCGACAACTCGCTGAGGAGCTCGGAGGATCGCCCTTACCGAGATACGCGGAGCTCAACATATTGGTGGACGATTCCCGAATGCAACCTCTGCATATACGCGCTGCAAGCGGGCTCGTGTGCGTCGGTTCTAAGCCTAATGCGTATCTCCAGTCGGTCCGGCTACGAACCGCTCGACGATCCGACAGACTTCGGCGGACGCCGAGGGCTTTGGGCTGGCTGGCCGCAGGCCGGAAAGAGGGGCGAGAACATCGGTTCGTTGAAGACGGTGCCTATCTCATCGCGCAGGCGGATAAGTGTTCAATACTACGCGCCATGCTGTTTCTGAGACGTTTAACTAGGTCGGCTCGGCCGCGAAATCATCATGCGGTTCGGTCAGTGTTAAAAGCGACCGATCGCACCCAGCTTGATGTCCAACTGCGGGATTTCGTGCAAGGCCAGAGGCGGGAGGTGGTAGGATCGTCCCAACGTCGCACTCCAACTGAACATATGGGATCAAGACAGATGATAGCGAGGGATATTATGACGGTGGATGTGGTTACCGTTTCGCCGGACCACAGCGTCAGCCATGCGGCGCAAATTATGCTGGACCACCACATCAGCGGCTTACCTGTACTTGATGATCAAGGACACTTGGTTGGCATTGTGACCGAAGGCGACTTCTTACGTCGATCGGAACTCGGTCTCCCCGCACTTTCGCCAGATGATCAGCACCTCAGCACCAACGGGGAGAGGGCACGTAGTTATGTGAAAAGTCACAGCTGGAAAGTGGCAGATGTGATGACCGCGAATCTGGTTCAGGTTGACGAGGGAGCCTCGCTCACTCAAATCGCGGCGTTGATGGAGGAGCGCGGCATCAAGCGAGTACCAGTGATGAGGGGAGATAATCTAGTGGGCATTGTTAGCCGCGCTGACCTCTTACATGCTCTTATTACGGCCAAGCTCGACGACACGGCTCCAGGCGACTATGCGATCCGTCGTAGCATTCTTACAAGGTTAAAAGAGAACTCAGACGTAACGGGCGTCAACCTGACCATTACGGTTACCGACGGCATGGTCCATTTATGGGGAGTGGTTAATTCAGAGAGTGAACGGGACCTTTCGCGCGTAGTTGCTGAGGGTGTGAGGGGCGTCAATGGTGTGTACGACCACCTGACACTCTCTGATCGCGGGTAGGACGCATTGGAAAACGGAGCACCACAGGGCGAAACCCAACCGAAGGTGACATCGTGAACATCTCTGAGATGTACGACGATCTAGAAACGTTGCAGCGAGAGACATTCGATTACTTCGTCAATGAGGCGAATCCAACAAATGGTCTTATTCGTGACAAAACTGAAGCGAACTGGCCCGCAAGCATTGCTGCTACCGGTCTTGCGCTCGCCTGCTATCCTGTTGGCATCAAGCGCGGGTTCATGACGCGGAGCGCCGGCGTGGAACGCACCTTGGCTACGCTACGCTTTTTCTGGAACAGTGCACAAGGACAGGAGCCGGACGCCACTGGATATCATGGCTTCTACTATCATTTTCTCGATATGCAATCGGGCCGGCGAGCATGGGGATGTGAGCTATCGACCATTGACACCACCTTTTTATTAGCCGGGGCGTTGGCCGCTGCTGCCTTTTTTGATGCAAATGCCCCCGCTGAAACCGAGATACGCGTCTTAGCGAATGCTCTTTACAGCAGAACCGATTGGCGATGGGCGCAGGACGGAGGAGAAACCGTCACACACGGCTGGACACCCGAGAGCGGATTTATTAAGCACCGATGGGAAGGCTATGACGAGGCACTTTTACTCTATGTCCTTGGGCTAGGCTCGCCTACTTATCCCCTCCCGCCAAGCAGCTACAAGGCTTGGACAGCTACCTTCCGTTGGGAGCGCTGGTACGGCTACGAGTATCTTTACGCGGGCCATTGTTCATCCACCAGCTTTCGCACGTGTGGATCGATTTTAGAGACATTCAGGATTCATTCATGCGTGGAAAGTCAAGCGACTATTTCGAGAACAGTCGGCGCGCGACCTTCGTTCAGCAGCGCTACGCCATTGAAAATCCGCTCGGCTTTGCGGGCTATGGGGAACATTGTTGGGGTATCACTGCCAGCGAAGGCCCCGGCCCGTCTTCCCTCAAGCTCAACGGTATCGAGCGTCGCTTTGAAGACTATGTCGCGCGTGGCGTCCCGTACGGCCCTGATGACGGCACACTCGCACCGTGGTCAGTCGTCGCTTCTTTGCCGTTTGCGCCAGAGATTGTCCGGCCAGCGATAAGCTCCTGCATTCACCAAGCCAAACTAAAGGCGTCCAACGCATATGGCTTCAAAGCAGCTTTCAATCCTACGCACCCAGGGAGCCCGGAAAGTAGCTTTGGCTATTGGGTTTCGTCCTGGCACTTCGGTTTGAATGAAGGCCCTATCGTGCTCATGATCGAGAACGAACGCAGTGGCCTGTTGTGGCGGCTAATGCGCGCTTGCCCTTATATCCGCACTGGACTGTGCATGGCGGGATTCGAAGGCGGATGGCTAAATCATCCTGGTCAGGAACTGGTGCTACCCGTTCATGGTACAGCGTGACGCTCAGTCGCTTTCGGCAACCAAGAAAACCCGCTAATGTTCATCAGTTCAAGCGCGGGGCCGCCGCGCTGCCTTACTAACTTCCCGTCTTTTTGGGCGCTGGAGAGGCGAGCTTCCCAATCGTGCCATCATCGACGGCTCCGGTATGCGGCGATCGAACGAGCAACTTCGGCAGGCTGAGGCTCAGGAGAATGCCTGCTAGGGTGAGGACAGTCATGAGCAGGAAAGGGGCGTCGGGGAGCCAAGTCACATCGAATAAAAGACCACCGGCGACCGAACCGAGTGCCGCGCCGAGGCTCGCCGCAGCCGTTTGCTTGCCCAGTTGCGCGCCCTGTGCCTCGCCGGCCCTGTTCGAAATCCAATACGTCAGGATCGGCGATAGGATTCCGGCGCTGGCCGCCACTGCGCCGATCACCACGAGCATCAGCGTGAAATCGGAAGCACGAGGAACAAGGAACAATCCGGCCGCCAGCACCGTAAGCGCCGGAGCGATGAACCACCGCGTCGTTTCGGCCTTGATCAAGGGCGAGAATACGATGGCCTGAACCACGAACATCACCACGCTGCACAGAGTGAACATCATGGCGATCTGATACTGGGTTAGCCCAAGCTCCTGTTTGCCGCGAAGCGCCAGTCCGACCTCGAATACGCCGACCCCGGCAGCGACGATGAAGGCCAGCGATAGCAAGAGGGGGACGAGCCGGGGCACCAGCTCGGGAGCGGGTTGGCCACGCTTGGCGGCGGCATCGCGCGGCCTGGTTTCCGGGACTGTTATGACCGTGGCAAACGCCACGAGCAGCGCCAGTATCGCTGTTGCCGCGAGAGGTAGGGTTAATGCCCCGTCCCCGCTGAAGAAAGGGAGCAAGCTGCCTGCGGCCCTCGTAACCCCCACACCCAGCATCGGTCCGAGCAGAAACCCACTGATTCCCGCCAGGCTGACGAAGGTGAGGCGGCGCGCCCGCACATCCTCGGTCGCCGCAATATCCCCGATGACGGCCAGTGCAACCGGGGTGACCGCTGCGGAAAACATCCCACTTAGGAAGCGTTCGGCGTAGACGGCGACCAAGTTCTCGATGAACGCGAAGATCAACATTGTGATGCTAAAGCCGACGAGTCCAATCAAAAGGATGATGCGGCGTCCATAACGGTCAGACAGGCGTCCCCATACCGGCGCAAACACAAAGAGCGAGAGCATGTACAGGCCGGTGAGCAGGCCGGTTGCGCGGGAAATCTGGGCAGCATCGCCACTCGCGCCGAGCAGCCGCTCGATCAGAAACGGCAGCAGTGGCAATATAACGCCATAGCCGATCGACACCGTGAATACTGACAGCATCAGCACAGCCATCGTGCTCAGTGGTATGCCTGTGGATAAAGCACGACTGATCATGATCCCACCATCGCGGGTTTGAGCGCTGGAGCAGGTTTGTACTCGCCTTGAAGTTTGATACCCGTCAGCCTGGTTCGTTTTAGCATCAAGGCATTGATCGCGACGATCGCTGAACTGCCGGACATGGCGATGGCTGCGATGGTCGGGCTAAGCAAAAACGGAAAGAGCACACCTGCTGCCAGCGGGAAGGCAACGATGTTGTAGGCGACTGCCCAGTACAGGTTCTGATGCATTTTTCTCAGTGTCGCACGAGACAGCTCGATGGCGCCGACCACATCGAACGGGTCGCTTTTCATCAGCACGATATCGGCACTCTCGATCGCGACATCGGTGCCAGCGCCTATGGCGAAGCCGACATCGGCCTGCGTCAACGCGGGAGCGTCGTTGACGCCGTCGCCGACCATGCCGACCTTCTTGCCTTGAGCCTGAAGCTCCTTGACCTTGCTTGCTTTATCGCCCGGCAGCACGTCGGCGAACACGCTGTCTATCCCAAGGCTTTTGGCGATGCGCTCGGCGGTGCCCTGGTTGTCGCCAGTCAGCATAAACACCTCTACGCCGCGTCCCCGCAACGCCTTGACCGCTTCTATCGCCGATGGTCGCACCGCATCGGCGATGCCAATCAAGCCAATGAGTTTGCCATCGACCGCGAGATGTACGACCGTTCGTCCAGCCCCCTGCATTTCTGTCGATCTGACCTTAAGTTCGCCTAGATCGATCTTGTTCTCGCTCATCAGGAGTTTGTTGCCGAGGAAGGCTGTCTTACCGTCGATCTCGGCCTGCGCGCCCTTGCCCTCGATATTCTTGAAACCTGTCGCCTTAGGAGCCTTCACATCGGCCGCACGGCGCAGGATTGCCTGCGCCAACGGATGATCCGATCCGGCCTCCACGGCGGCTGCGGCGGACAACAACTGAGCCTCCGTAGCGCCCGCAGCCGTCACCAAGTCCACGACTTCGGGCTTGCCCATGGTCAGCGTGCCGGTCTTGTCGAAAATGATGACGTTCAACTTGGTCGCGTCCTCCAGTGCTGACGCGTTCTTGAACAGGATGCCGTTCACGGCGCCAAGTCCTGTGCCGACCATGATTGCCATCGGGGTGGCCAGCCCGAGCGCGTCTGGGCAGGCGATCACGAAAACTGTAATCATCAGACTGATAGCGAATAGAAGGGTCTCGCCGATCCACCAATACCAAACGGCGAAGGTGAGCAGACCCACGACAACCGCTGCCAGGACCAGCCATTGCGCAGCGCGATCTGCTAGCAACTGCGCCGGCGCCTTCGAATTCTGCGCTTCCTGAACCAGCTTGACAATCTGGGCAAGCGCCGTATCCGCGCCGACTTTTGTCGCCTGATAACGGAACGTGCCGCTCTTGTTGATCGTAGCTCCGATTACCGTATCGCCGACTTTCTTTTCCACCGGCATCGATTCGCCTGTGAGCATTGACTGGTCGACCGCCGATGCCCCTTCCAACACCGTGCCGTCGACCGGGATTTTATTACCCGGCCGGATCACAACCGTGTCGCCGGACACGATCTGTGCCGTCGGCACTTCCAACTCCTTACCGTCGCGAAACACATTTGCTGTCGCAGGCGCCAGATTCATCAGCGCGCGGATCGCCGCAGACGCGCCTGCCCTGGCGCGCATTTCAAGCCAATGGCCGAGCAGGATAAAGACCAGCAGAATCGCCGAGGCTTCATAGAACTGGTCTCCGCCGTAAATGAAGGTCGACCCGACACTGAACAGGTATCCAGCGCCCACGCTGAGGACAACCAGCACCGCCATATTAGCGACACCGTTGCGAAGTGAGCGGTAAGCCGCGACCACGAAAGGCCAGACCGGATAAAGGATTGCCCCGCTCGCCAGCACGAACAGGACGAGGTCGAGCCGCAGGCCGAATGGTGGTGTGACTTGAATGAAGTCCATGCCCATCGGCGAGAAAAAGAAGATCGGCAAGCTGAAGGCGACCGCGATCCAAAAGCGATTGCGCATGTCACTGACCATGTCCTGCATGTCCATTCCGGCGCCGTGTCCCATCTCATGGGCGATAGCGTCACGGGGCACCTCGGCTCCGGCCGTTCCCTCCCCTTTGCCTGGTGCCGCGTGGATCGCGGCGGCGGGCTCCGCGTGGCCGTGCATGTGTCCTGAGGGCGCGCGCGGATGCCCGGGGGGAACCGTTGTGCTGCCGGGCAAGCACAGATGCCGTGGCACAGTCTCGCCCCTGCAGTGAAACCCGCAGGCTTCGATTTCGCGAGCCAGCGTCTCTGCGTTCGTCAGCGCCTCGTCGAATTTGATGGTTGCGCTTGTGGAGCCGGCGTTCATGGCAACGTCTGCAACACCCGGCAAAGAGGCGAGACGCTTTTCGACCGCCGCGAAATCCAGCATGCCAAAAAGGTCACGTACTTCCAGCGTCGTCTTTTTCACGTTCGTCTCCTTTGGTTCCTGCGCAACGCGCCGCGGATCGGTTAGGCCGCAGGGCATGACGGCAACTGCAATTATCCTAAGCCTGATAGCCGAAGGTCGACATCATCCCTGTCGCCATGTGGTAGAGGTGGTGGCAGTGGAAGGCCCATTGGCCGGGATTGTCGGCATCGACGGCGATCGTCACCGAGCGATTGGGGGGCAATAGGACGGTGTCTCTCACGGCGCCTGCAAAGCGCCGCCCGTCGATCGCGACCACCTGGAAATGATGGCCGTGCAGGTGCATTGGATGTGCCATCATGCTGGTGTTGCGCAACGTCACTTCCACGCGGTCGTCCGGATCCACGACGAGCGGCGGGTTCGTCTGTAGGCCCCAGCGGTAGGCGGCCATGTCACCGGTCAGCGCCATGTCAAACGTTTTGCCAGCAGGGCGCGACGCCAGTGGCGCAGCGGCGCGGAGTTTCTCCTCAAGCAGCAGATCGAGGACCGGGGCGTCGTCATCTCCCGCCGCCGCGATCTTGGCCACCGCCGCCCTGGCCGGACGCAGGATGATGCCGGTCCTTTCCCTGCTCCCCTCGCGCAGCGCCAGGATCGGGAAGGATCGGGGTTCGCTCGGCAGTTGCAGCCGGACGTCGATGCGCTGTCCCATCGTCATCTGAAATCGACGGCCTTTGACCGGCTCTATATCCTGACCATCGACCGCGATCAGTTCGCCTTCGAGTTCGCCGAAATCGATCGTGAACGCCGTCGCGGTCGCGCCGTTGATGATACGCACCCGCGCGCGGCCGCCAGCTTCCATCGAGACGACCTCGGGATCGTCCAGCGTACGATCATTGGCTAGATAGGCGTCGTATTCGATGTCGTTGATGTCCATTGCCATGGCTTGGCCGCCGTGGTTCATCCCAGCCATCGCATCCGTTTGCGCACTCGCCATGTCCATCCCGCTATGGTCCATCGGGATCGCGGCGTCGATATTTTTGCCCTGCAACCCTGCCAGCAGTTCCTCCGGCGGTGAGAACGAGAAGTCGTGAAGGAGAATGACAATCTCCTGCTCGTCCCTTTCATCATCATTGGGATCGGCGACGATCAGCGGGGCGGCAAGAAGGGACTGCTCCTGCAGGGTGTGGGCATGCATCCAATGGGTGCCCGGCTTGCCGACCGGAAAGTTATAGCCACGTTCGGCTCCGGCGGCGATGAGCGGGAGCGGCGCGTCCGGCACGCCGTCGCTCGCCCAGGGCGGCGTCAGCCCGTGCCAATGCATGATCGTTGACTCGGCAGTCTCGTTGCGGAGCAGGACATTGAAGGCATCCCCCGCCCGCAACCGGAGGCCCGGCGTGCCGTCCGCCCGTTGGAGGCCGAAGACGCTGGCAGCCTTGCCGTTCACCTCGATCGTGCGGCGGATAATACCAAGCCGCATTTGGTCGCCCGACTGACCAGCGAAGGTTGGCCTGAGCGAGAACGCTGGCGCCGCAAGAACTGCGGCGCCAGTAAATGCGCTTTTAAGGAAATCTCGGCGCTTCATCATCGCCTCCTTCGGTTTCGAGCTCCGGAAATCTCGGAACTCAGGGTTTCATTTAGGACAACAAGGCCAACATTCGACCTGGCAGAGGGTGATCAATGTGTGCTGGGTCTGTCGGAAGCACCGAACAGCCTATTCAAGTGCGGGAAGAAGGCGGGCACCCGGGCCGCGTAACGGCTGTATGCTTCACCGTATTCCTTCCTCGCCTCGCGCTCCTCGACGAACGAAAGCCGCACATACATCGCTACCAGGATCGGGAACATCGCAAGGGTCAGCAATGTCGGCCACTGGACCAGGAAGCCCAGCATGACCAGAACGAAGCCGACGTATTGCGGGTGGCGGACATAGTCGTACGGGCCGCCAGTCGCGAGGCGGCCTTGACGCTGTGCTTCGTAGAGAATTCGCCATGCGGCCGAGATCAGCACGAATCCGCCACCAATCAGGATGAAACTAGCAATGTGGAACGGGCCAAAATGCGGATTCAGCCGCCATCCGAACATCATCTCCAGGAGATGACCAGCATCATGCGACAACCAGTCGATGCCGGGGAACCGCGATTGCAGCCAACCTGAAAGCAGATAGATCGTCAGCGGAAAACCATACATCTCCGCGAACAGCGCCACCAAGAAGGCGCTGAACGCACCGAAGGAGCGCCAGTCACGGCCTGTTCGCGGCTTGAAGAAGCTGAAGGCGAACACGATGAAAACCGCCGAATTGACGATGACCAGGCCCCATAGGCCATAGGCTTGAGATTGCTCGACCATGGTCACGCTCCTCTTCCGCGTGTCGGACCGTTTTGCGCGCTCGGCTCAGGCTTGTTCTGATGGCTATGTCCTCCGTGACCGCCGTGCCCCCTGTGGCCGCCATGCATGAACATGTGCAGCAGAGGACAGGCCAACAGCAGCAGGAAGGGAAGGAAACCGAGGGCATGCACCCGGTGCTCAGAGAGAAGGAAAAACGCGGCGATCAGCAGGAACGCAATCGTGACCAACCCCGCCTTCGAAGTCAAAAACCCACGCGGCCTTGGCTCAAGTTCGCGCTCCGGCTCATGCCCGGCCGGGTGATCAGCCGGATGTTGTGTATGCGGGTCCATAGATTGGGCTCCTTCCACTGGAGAGTTGATAGAGATTGGTGCGCGAGGGCCTGGCGACTATCACGCCAGCCACAGCGAAAAATGCCGACGAAAACGTCCATGAATTGCCTGCAGGTATCATAAGCGATCCTCAACTTGACGGGCGCTGCTTCCCGGCGGCTGCGCTGGCGACGGCATTGTAGATCGAGGCGTACACGACACCCGCGACGAAGCCGACGAGTCCAAGGCCGACAATGCCGTAGAGAACACGACCAGCGCTCATCGGCGCAGTTGATTTGATCGCGCCAAGATCAAGCCCGTGGGTGAACGCGCTGAAGAAATCGAGTGTAGCGTTCGGCCAGAGCGCGAAAGTCAGAGCACACAACATGCTCAGAAGAGCGAGCGTAATGCCCATTGCGATGCCGACGGACAGTGTAATGAGCTTATTCATTGGGACTTCTCCACTTATTTGGCCCGTAATTCGGGCCGTTCGCACATCCGGTGATCGGTATGCGAGCAACTCGCTTCGCCGAACCAGGCGCCGCTTCGCGGATCATTGGTGGAATGACGAGCCTACTGGTTCTGTCAGCCAAACAGATCCGAGAACCGCGATACCGCAGCTTCAGGCGAAGTTTGTGGAGGGAGTTTGTGGAGGTCGTAGAAGAGCCTCGGGATCGATGCCTGCTGCCAAGAGCTCGGCATCCACGATGCCGTATGCGGCGATTGCCTCCCGATCGAGAGTCTTGCATCCCCTGGCAGAGGAAACGGCCGTAGCGCAACAACTTGATCCGGCCGAGGGCACGCAATTCATGCTGCAGTCTTGCCTGCAACCGTTTTGCTGGCTGTCCTGGTTCGTTGCCGCAACGCGGTTTGTCACTTGGTGTGAACCGCTGGCACGGTGCGCTGTACTGTCACCGGCAACACCGAATTTGACAACGATACCGGAAGCTTCTCCGGAAAGACCAGGTGAACTGCTGACCATCAGGCTGCCTGCGATCAGGACGATCGCGGCGAGCAGGAAGCGAAGGTGGGTCAGCGTGTGTTCCATTTTTATAGTATAAGGCATATCACGATAACCACTTTGATCCAAATCAAAGTCAGAACACGTGGAGCGACGTAAGTAGCTAAGCAATGTTTGGAGCCTGATTGGATGTCTGTTTTGACATTCTGAACGGTAAAGCTCGGAATATTTCACGAGTATCATCACGCGGCTGGATGACACGGAGTCTCGACAACAAGCAGTTAATGCAACAAGTTGCCACCGCTCTTCTTCAGGAGAATGGCCAACAGCAGGCGAGGACGAGACATGAACGTCAAGGATCCCGGTCTGGCAGAGGCCAGCCATTCCGCGACAGAACGGTTTAACCGGAATTGCTTCTGCATTACCCTCGACCGCGCCGCACTTGGGGCGGCGCTGGATCACGAGGCCGCCGACACCGGCTTCTATGAAGCTTTCATCAAGTCCCGGTCGCATCTGTTTTCCAATGTCCCGGTCTTCCTCTCCAGGTCCGCCATAGCAGAGATGGGCGGGATTGTGGATGCCATTGAGGCAACGACAAAATTGCCGGGCTACCGCGACACCGTCCTCGCCTGGGCCCCCGAAATCGCGCAACAGGATTTCGGCCCCGCTGGCGCGCTAATGGGTTACGATTTCCATCTCGATAATGATGGTCCCAAGCTGATCGAAGTGAACACCAATGCCGGCGGTGCGTTTCTCAATGCGCTGCTGGCCAAAGCTCAGAAGGCCTGCTGCGCCGAACTCGAACAGGGGCTGCTAGTCGCCAGAGACGATGATTTCGAAACCAGGGTTGTTGCCATGTTCGGTGACGAATGGCGCCGCCAGCGCGGCGCCGGTTCGCCACGAAGAATCGCTATCGTCGATGATCGGCCTGAGGAGCAATATCTCTATCCTGAATTCGTGCTTGCCAGACAATTGTTGCTGAAGCACGGTATCGACGCCGTGATTGGCGACGCGAGCGAACTGCACTATGATGGCGGCAGGCTCCGGCTCGCCGGCCAAGAGATCGACCTCGTCTATAATCGCCTGGTCGATTTTGCGCTGGACCGCCCGCAGCATGCAGCACTCAGAGCGGCGTATCGGGACGGCTCGGTGGTAGTTACGCCCAGTCCGTATAACTATGCGCTTCTTGCGGCCAAGCGCAATCTGACACTGTTGTCCGATCCGGCCGCGCTGGAAGCCGTTGGGCTGTCTGCAGATATGCGCTTGCGTCTTGCCGGTGTTCCGCGGACCGTTCTGGTCACGCCCGACAATGCGGACTTTCTTTGGCGGTCTCGAAAGGACATGTTCTTCAAGCCATTCTCGGGCCATGGCAGCAAGGCCGTCTACCGCGGCGACAAGGTGACGAAAGGGGTGTGGGCCGAGATCGCCCGGGGTGGCTACGTGGCTCAAGCCTTTGCCGCACCCGGGCACCGCATGATCGAGATCGATGGAGCACCCGCGTCGCGCAAGATGGACGTGCGGCTCTATACTTACGATGGCAAGATGCTGCTCTCGGCCGCTCGGCTTTACCAGGGCCAGACTACCAATTTCAGGACGCCGGGCGGCGGCTTTGCCCCGGTTTTGGTGGTATGACATGCCGGATTTATTGGTGCTGACTAAAAACAGGGGCTCGTCGAGCATCTGGTTTGCTTTGTTTTCGGTCGCGAAGCCCCCAATTTGGCGACTGCATGGCAAGATTAATCGTTGGCAAGCACAATACCGACCTGACCTTTAATGATTTTGGAGGTGAGTACCGAGGCACGCGATTGTTGAAATCAACCACGGGCTAGCTGTGGACGTTCGTCACATCCAAACTGACGGACGAATTGCGGCGCATAGCAAATCTTCGACCGCCGCTCGCACATGTACTATAAATAACGTCGCGTCGTTTGATTGGTGTTATACTGTTTTCTTCGCTTGCCTTGGGAGGGGTCAATGTGGAGCCGTGCGATCTTCCTACTTCCTGCCGCAGTTATCTCATCCGTGTTTGCGGCACAGGCCGCAGAACGGCCGCCATTTCACGTTTCGCATTTCCAGGACGACGTTACCGTCAATCTAACCGTGACATCGCTGCAGACATCGCTTGTCCGAGACTACGACTTCGATGTGACCGTCGGCCTGACCGAATTCGATAGCGCGGGATCGGTCAGGTACATCGACCGGGGAAGCCACGACGTCCGTGTGAAATGCGACGGCCCAGGCAAGGTCTTCATTGGTGGCGCGGTTTACGTTCCAACCAATGGTGTCGCCGGAAGCGACTGGAAAGAAGACCTCTGGAAATCGGTCTGCATGTCCCCGGTTTCATAGGCGGCAGTCGATGCGAGATCGGCAGCGCGACGAATGTAGGCGATGTTGAGCGACGCTTTCCTACCGGGGATATTGACGCCCTTTCTGTACACCCATTCATTGGCCCCAAACATATTCGGGACTTCTTCGATCATGCGCTCCGAAACCACGAGTGGCGATTTCAAAAGACTCGCCAGCGACTCGAGGCGTTGGGCGACGTTAACGGCGTCTCCGATCACGGTGAACTCGTCATGGAAGCCGCTTTCAAGAACGCCGCCGAGAACCGTGCCATAGTGCAAGCCGATCCCCACATCCAAATGGGGGCCACCCTTGCCGATGTTGTCGTTGCGCCAGTCGTCGAGTGCCGCGGTCAAAGCCAACGCACACGCCAATGCTCGCTGCGCATCGTCCGCCTTCGGCCTCGGTTGCCCGAACACCGCCATCACGCCATCGCCGATGAACTTGTCCACAGTCCCGCCATAGGCGAACACAGTGCCGGCGACGATGCGCCGATACCCGCCGAGGACGCGGGCAAGCTCGGGTGCGGAAGCAGTTTCCGCATATGACGTGAAGTCACGGATGTCCACAAACATGATCGCCGCGTCCCGCCGCTCGAGGTCTAGCGCGGCGCTGGCGGTTTGAAGATCGGCGACTACCCTTGGCGAGAAGAAGCGCGACAGGTTCATTCGCTTCTCCTCGATCCTCAAAGCCTGCCTCATGGTGCGGTCGTGATCGCGAGCCAACAGATATACGGCCATCGCAGTGAAAGCGAAACTCAGCGTCAGACCGAGGTCCTGGTTGAAGAAGTTAGAGAGCATTGTCCCTGGGATGCTGGAGTGGTGACGAAGCGCCATCACGGCAAGCATCAGTACCCATGCCGACACCACTATCGTCGAAAACAAGACGATCAGCCTCCGGTCGAGCTTTAGGGCGACGTGGTTCAGAAGGATGAAGGATACGACCAGGCTCGATGTCGTAAGATTGTGGTCTTCCGTAATCGGGCTAGCCAGAATGTGTTCATAGAGAACGACGACGACGAGTGCCGCATCGAGCATCACGAATGTGGTGCCGAGGTGCCTCTGTTTCGGGAAATAGACGGCCGCCCCGACAGATGCGACGCCCACGACCAGATAAACCAGACTCACGATGACATGGGTCGTAAAACTGGCGAGGCCGTCGCCGAACACCAAGTTGGCGAAGAGGATTGCAAGGACGACGAACCGCAGCGAGGCCGACCGTATTTCCCGCGTCGACGCACTGTTGCTGAAGGGCGATGATTTTTGATTCATTGATCCAGGTCGGCACGATGATCCAGGTCGGCACGATCGACAACTGTCGATCTGAAGGATGAGGTTGGACGGGCCGAGCGTTTGGAAGGCTCGGCCCGATCGCGTTACTTGATTTCCGTGACGGTCAGCTTGCCCTCGACGCGCTCGGCGACGAATTCGATGCTCGCGCCTTCCTTGAGCTTCTCAAGCATTGCATCGTCCTTGACGCGGAACACCATGGTCATGGCAGGCATTTCCAGAGACTTGAGTTCCTCGTGGATGAGAGTGACCTTCTTAGCCTTGGCGTCGACTTTCTTGACGGTGCCCTTGGTGAATTCAGCCGCGAAGGCGCCGGAGGCGAGGGCGATTGCGACCATGGCGGTGGCTGCAAATGTGAAAACTGATCTCATTGTCTTATCTCCTTGGGTCGGATCACTTCTTGGCTACGGTCACGTCGCCGTGCATCCCGGCGTCGTAGTGACCGGGAACGAGGCAGGCGATCTTGAACGTGCCGTCATTGGTGAACTTCCAGATGATCTCGCCGGACTTTCCAGCCGCCAAACGGATCGCGTTCGGGTCGTCATGTTCCATTTCCGGGAACTTCTCCATCACGGCCTTGTGCTCCATGATTTTGTCTTCCTGGTCGAGGACGAACTCGTGGTCCAGCTCGCCCGCGTTCTTGATGGAGAAGACGATGGTCTGGCCTTTGCGGACCTTGAAGGTGTTCGGCGTGAAGATCATCTTGCCGTCGTCCGTCTCTTTCATGGAAACGCGGATGGTCTGGGTGGCCTGCGCCTTCTTGCCGGGCTCGCCGACAGCCATGGCTTCACCGTGTCCACCAGCGTGTGAACCGGAGGCAAGGGCCGGAGAGGCGAGCGCCGCGAGGAACAATGCGATAATTGCAGTCTTCATGATTCAGTCCTTTGGTTGTTTGATGGGATAGGTTTCACGATTAACCGTGCTTCATGGGTTTCGGGGTGATCTGCGTCTTTGCGTCTTTCGCCTTGGTCGTGTCGGGAAGCTCACCCGTCCACTCCCAGGCCTGCGTACCGGGTGGGTTTTCGTACCAACCGGGATCGGTGTAATCGTCGGCCGCGATCCCCTCGCGGACCTTGACGACGGAGAACATGCCGCCCATCTCGATGGGACCGTGCGGACCCCATCCGGTCATCATCGGAACGGTATTCTCCGGAATTTCCATTTCCATCTCGCCCATGTCGGCCATGCCAGCGGTCCCCATCGGCATGTATTCGGGGCGCAGTTTCCTGATCTTCTCGGTGACTTCTTTCTTGTCGACGCCGATGAAGGTCGGGATGTCATGCCCCATGGCGTTCATAGTATGGTGCGACTTGTGGCAATGGATCGCCCAGTCGCCGACGTATTTGGCGTCGAACTCGTAGGCCCGCATCGCGCCGACCGGGATGTCGATGCTGACTTCCGGCCAGCGGGCTTCCGGCCGCACCCAGCCCCCGTCCGTGCAGGTGACCTCGAAGTCGTAGCCGTGCATGTGGATCGGATGGTTGGTCATCGTCAGATTGCCCACCCGGACCCTGACCCTGTCATCCTTGGAGACCACAAGCGGGCTGATGTCTGGGAAGATGCGGCTGTTCCAGGCCCAGAGGTTGAAGTCCGTCATTTCCATGATGCGCGGAACGTAGGTGCCGGGGTCAATGTCATAGGCGCTGAGCAGGAACACAAAGTCCCGGTCCGCCGGCATGAACTTCTCGTCCTTCGGGTGGATGATGAACATCCCCATCATGCCCATGGCCATCTGGACCATCTCGTCGGAATGCGGGTGGTACATGAAGGTGCCGGACTTCACGAGGTCGAACTCGTAGACGAAGGTCTTGCCGACGGGGATGTGCGGTTGCGACAGGCCGCCGACCCCATCCATGCCCGATGGCAGGATCATGCCGTGCCAGTGGATGGTGGTATGTTCCGGCAGCTTGTTGGTGACGAAGATGCGAACGCGGTCGCCCTCGACCGCCTCGATGGTCGGGCCTGGCGACTGGCCGTTGTAGCCCCATAGGTGTGCGGTCATACCCTCGGCCATCTCGCGCTCGACCGGTTCGGCAACGAGGTGGAATTCCTTAACGCCGTTGTTCATGCGATGCGGCAGCGTCCAGCCGTTGAGCGTGACGACGGGGGTGTAATTTGGTCCCGATGAGGGCCGGACGGGCGTCTGCGTGTCTGCTGTTTCCATCACGGCAGCCTCTGGCAGCCCCATATTGGAGGTCTTCGCCCAGGCGGCGGTTGATACTAAAGCGGCGCTCGCGCCGAGTATCTGTCTTCTGTTGAACATGTCTGTGTCCTTTCCTAGTGACCGCCGCCGCCGCTTTCGGCGGCCGCTGCGACTTCCGTTTCGCCACCGGATGCTCCCGCGCCGCCGCCATAAATAGCAGGCGCGAGATTGGCTTCGGCCAACCAGAAATCGCGTTTTGCGTTGACGGCTAGGAGGATCGAGTTGACCTTCTCCCGGCTGTCGGCGAGCAGTTCGAACGTGTTGGTGATCATGCCGTTGTAGGTGAGGAGGGATTCTTCCTCGATCTTGGTGCGCAGGGGCACGACGCTGTTGCGGTAGTGGCGGGCTATGTCGTAGTTCGAGCGATAGGCTTGGTAGGCGGACCTCGCCTCGGAACGAACGTTGACTGCTTTTTCCGCCAGCAAGTTCGCGGATCGCATATAGGCCAGTTCGCCCTTGCGCATCCGGGCCTTGCCGCTGTCGAAGATCGGGATGACGAACTCCAGCGCAACGTTGCCGGTCGTGTCGACGTTCTTCTCGCCGTCCTCCAGTTCCCGCTCGGTCTCGAACCCGGTCAGGATTTCGAGGTCGGTCACGTAGCGCGTCGCTTCCGTCAGGTTGTAGGACTTGGCCGTGGCGTCGAGATCGAGCTTGGCCATCTGCAGGTCAACGCGCCGTTGCAGGGCCTCCGCCTCGATCAGGTCTCGCTTGATCAAACCCTTCGGAAGCTGTGCCAGGCGATTGGGAATCTGGTAATCGGCGTCCGATCCCCAAAGCCCCATGAGCCGTGTCAGCTCTTCTTTCGCGAGCCGGGCCTCAAGCCTGGCCTTTGCCGTCTGACCCGCCAGTTCGGCATAGAATACGTGCTCGCGGGCCTGGCCGCCCTTGGTCAGCGCACCCGTTTCGCCGAGTTTTTGTGCAAGGTCCGAAGCAGCGTCTGCCGCAGCCTGCGCCTGGTTAAGTTGGGCGACCGTTTCCCACGAGGCAACGGCAGTGATCCACGCACGCCGGGTATCAGCGGCGAGTTGCAAGGTCTGCAGGGCTGCATTGAGCTGGGCCTTCCGGAACCCGGTATCGGCAATCTCGACATTCCGTTTATGAGTGGCGAGCGCCAGGAGGTTGGTAGCGATCACGCCTTCGACGGTTTTGTAAGCTTCAAGCCCTGGCGTGCCTATACCGATCAATCCGACCTCGACTGTCGGGTTCACGAGCATGGTCGACTGCCACGCATCCGCAGCAGAGTCCCCGAGATCGGCATAGGCTGCCTGGAGGCCCTTGTTGTTGAGGAGGGCGACCTGCACTGCTGTCTCGACGTCGACGTTTTTCTTCGCCAGCAACGTCTTCACCCGACCAGCGACCGCCTGGGCATCATGGCGGTTCTGAATCCAGACCGTGTCTTTTCCACTCGCTTCTGCGGTCTTGTTGGACACCGACGAGAATCCGGAATTCTTCTGGGAATACTCCGCCGCCGAGACGCACCCGCCGAGAATGAGTGGCAACGCGACAGTCGCCGCGAGCTTGAGTTTCGATACGTTCATGACGCGCCTCCGTCTGGAGCCTGCGCGTCGTTCTGGTTTCGCCACGGTTTGGGATTGACCGGGACACGGTGCGTGTAGCCCGTAACGGGGCTATGGTAATGAACTGGACGTACGTCGACCGGGAGGTCGGCAAGATCGCCCGAAGCAATGACCTCAGGAGGCAACGTGGCAGCGCAACCGCTTGCAATAAGCGGCAAGGCAACCACCAGAAATATAGGTTTCATGGTGTAATCCGAATAGGAGATGGCAGCGGCGCAGCGGGCAATAACACCCAACTGCGCACGTTCAGACCCGCAAGGACGGGCGTGTCCTATTCAGATATTAGGGGGGCGATGCAGCGGCACGAGTTCTCCGACAACACGATTGTCGTCGATGAATTGGCGGATGGAACGCATCACGACCGGACCGCCGTCTACTTCGGCGGTCGCGACAATCGCAAAACTCACGCAGAAGTCTTTGCAGCATTCCTGTTTTGCGATTTTCTGCATGTCGTCCGGAGAGCCGCTTTCGTCTCCATGGACGTGGTCGCCGCTTATCATTTCGTGGTGGTCGTCAGATTGGACGGTCGTCGACGTCGACATTGGCCCGTGCATCGCTGCCGAAGCAGTGGGCAATGAGTATCCAGCCAGTGATGCGATGATCACCAAGCGAAATAGAACCAGCATTTTTGCCAATGTGATTCGATACATACCCATGCCCGAGGACTACCATCAGCCCTGAAGTTGTCAATTACGAGCTTCATCTATCAGATGATTCGCGTCGATTATATGGCGCTGCACAAGGAAGCATCCCACCGATGCACCGTGAAGAAACCTTGTAGAGCTTCCAACGATGGCAAGGTCAACAGGACTTTAAAGGGGAGTGTGGAATTTATGGGAGATATGAGGGTTACATTCAGTGAGTAGCTTAACGGCCTATATCGGACTTTTCCTGGTTGCCTTCGGAGCGGCCACAGTCCTGCCGTTTCAGTCCGAACCGGTCCTCATTGGCTTGCTCGTTTCGGGTAAATTCTCCGTGCCGGGCCTCCTCATCGTCGCAAGTGTCGGGAACATTCTCGGAGCAGTGTGCAACTGGGTTCTCGGCCGGTTCATTGATCGTTTTCAGGACAGGGCTTGGTTTCCGGTGAAGAAACCTTCGCTAGAAAGAGCCAGTGGTTGGTATCGGCGGTATGGCCGATGGTCGCTGCTGTTGTCCTGGATGCCCCTGTTCGGGGATGCGCTGACGGTGATAGCCGGAGTGTTGCGTGAGCCCCTGTGGTCCTTTTTGATACTCGTTACAGTCGCAAAGACCGGCCGCTATCTTGTCCTCGCGGCGCTGACGCTCGGGACAACCTCAGCCTTGGGGTTCTGAGGTATCAGAACCAGCGGAAAACGGGAACATTCTTCTGGAAGACGCGTTAAAGGCGAAAGGAATTGCGTCTCCAATGCCTCTGTTGAGAACAATTTACCGCCTGGTGCGAATTGCGGCCCTGTGCCTAATGGTGGTGAACCTCCACGGCGCAGCGGCTGGCCAATTCAGCGCCGATCACAATTGCCCGTCGATTACCGAGCCCGGCCACAGCAATCCAGCATCCGTTCATCATGCGGGTTGCTGCTCCAATTTGCACTGCTGCCCGATTCTGGCAGAGCCGCCGTGTGCCGATGCGAATGCAGTCGTCCCCCGACCGGTTACGCCGATCCTGAACGAACTTAGTCCGTTCCTGCTCGTGCGTGCACTCCATCCCCCTCCAAAGCTCCTAAGCTGATTTGCTGAATCCAAATATGTGAATCCAATCAGGAGAACAGAGATGAAAACCCTCGTAAAGTATTCGCTCGCTACAGTAGGCGCTCTTTCAATGCTCGCCGTTATGCCAGCCGCTTCTTTCGCGGAAATGGCCTATCCGGAAAAATGCAAGTCCGAGATGGACATGTCGAAGATGGATATGATGTCCCATAACATGGGCATGGGCGACATGATGACCGACTACCAGAAGGCATCAATGGAAGGCATGAAGCCGATGCACATGAACATGATGCAGGGCATGATGAAGAAGGACGCCGACGTTGCTTTTGTCTGCGGAATGATCGCCCATCATATGGGCGCGATCAGCATGTCCGAGGTCGAGTTGAAATATGGCGACAACGAATGGGCTAAAAAGGCGGCTCAGAAGATCATTGATGCCCAGACCAAGGAAATCGCAGAGATGACTGAGTGGCTCGACAAGGAAGCGAAGTAGGAAGGGAGAACGAACATGCATCACCTTTCAGACGAAATGAAAGCCTGCATCGACAATTGTCTCGCCTGCTACCGCGAGTGCTTATCGATGGCCATGGGGCACTGCCTGGAAATGGGCGGCGAACATACCGAGCCGAAGCATTTCAGGCTCATGATGGCCTGCGCGGAAATCTGCCGGACCTCGGCTCATTTCATGCTCATTGGTTCGGAGCATCATAAGCACGTCTGCCGAGAGTGCGCCGAAATCTGCGCTCAGTGCGCCGAGGATTGTGAGCGCGTCGGGGACATGGAGTCGTGTGTAGCGGCTTGCCGTCGCTGTGCGGAGAGCTGCACAAAAATGGCGGCTTGAAAAGTTGGGGGAGAGCACACTCTCATCCGTGCTCTCCCCCAACCGGAGTTTCATCAGGCCTTTGCCCCTTCAAACCAATAGGCGATCAAACTCGCGGCCCAAAGGGCGAAGAGACCAAGCAGTGCCCACCTGAAGTCGGAGTTGATCGCGAAATTGACGGCTGTCATCGTTCCAATCGAAACCGCGCCTCCAAGTATGGCACCGAACGCTGCTATGGGCTCTCGGGAGCGGAGGGCCGTCGCGGCAAGCGTCATCATAAGAATACCCGTTCCCATCACGAAGCCTCCAAGGACCGCAAAGACAAACCCAAGCCAATCTCTCAAGCTGGGCCCGACCGCCGACAGGTCCCCTTCGGTCAACTGCATGTAACGCACGTCCTCTGGCAGCAGCGGTGGGCGAAAGAGAACAAAATAAATCCCGATGCCGACCACGACGATCCCCGTCATCGTCAGAAGCAGAGCTGAAGGTGTCCACTTACGTCTATCGAGCATCGTCTTCTCCTCAAAGCAGGCCGCTCTCGTTGATGCGCCCATCGCCCTCGCCATCGCGACTGCGCTGCGTCAGTCCGGACCGAGTTTCGCCGAAAATGCTGCCGTGGCAGCCGCCGCCATCCGCTTGACGCACCATCTTGCGTAGATTGCACCTAGCAAGGTCCCAGCGATCCGGCCAACCACGGAACTTGGATAGTTGTAATCGATAAAAACGTGGAGGCGGCACAGACGCCCGTTATCCTCAATTTGGAAGCGCATCCGGTAGCTTCCGATAACGAGAAGGCGCGGCTCTCCTATCGTTTCCCAGGCTTTTAGAAACGGCGGTTGCCGCTGAATGACGACTTCCTCCACATATAGTTTCACACCCGCTACTTTTCCGGTCATCTTGATGACGGAACCGACGCTTCGGCCGCGAGCGTCGTCGAACTCATATGCCATGCTACCCCACAACATCATGGCCGACGATCTCTGCATGTGCGTGCCGGGTTTTGCCTGGTCGTCCATGTAGTCAAATAGACGTTCTGCCGACGTCGCCACCTCGACATCTGCCTGTGCGGAGTGTGCGTACATCAACGTGTTTCATCCTTACCCAGGCGGTCCTCGCCGTGAACACCATGGCCATGACCACCGTGGCCATGAAAGAGATGCAGGACGGGGCAAACTAAGAGGAGAAAGTAGGGCGCGAGACCAAATGCATTCGCCCAGTGCTCGCGCAGGAGGAAGAAGGCGGAGATGACGCCCATCGACGCAGCAATCAGCGTCCATTTGCGATCCCATTTCATATCCGTACGCTCCTCAATCTGAGGGCGTTGCCAATGACGCTGACCGACGAAAGCGCCATCGCGGCCGCAGCGATGATCGGAGACAGCAAAAGTCCGAACGTGGGGTAGAGCACTCCAGCGGCGATTGGGACGCCAGCCGCATTGTAAATGAATGCGAAGAACAGGTTCTGCCGGATATTGCTCATTGTCGCGTGGCTGAGTTCACGAGCCCGGACAATCCCTTGAAGATCGCCTTTGAGCAGTGTGACGCCCGCGCTTTCAATCGCGACATCCGTGCCGGTTCCCATGGCAATACCGACATCTGCAGCAGCCAGGGCAGGGGCGTCGTTCACTCCATCTCCGGCCATAGCGACGATCCGGCCTTCTTCCCGCAGACGCTTGACGATCTTGCTCTTGTCTTCCGGCAGGATTTCAGCCTCGACCTCGGTGATCCCGAGTTTTCGCGCAACTGCGTCGGCCGTCGTCTTGTTGTCGCCTGTCAGCATGACAACCCGGACCCCTGCCTTCAGCAAAGCTTGAACTGCAACTGGCGTCGTCGTTTTGATCGGGTCGGAGATCGCCAAAAGGCCTCCAACACGGCCGTCTATCGCGATGAAGATTACCGTTGCGCCTTCACCCCTCATCGCTTCCGCCTGGCTGGTAAGAGCCGAGACATCGATATGAGCTTCCTCCATGATGCGGTGGCTGCCTATGATGAGCCTGCGTCCGTCGACACTTCCCGTAACCCCTTTGCCAACCGGGCTATCGAAATCTTCCGCGACGCCGAGAACCAACTGGCGCTCCGTCGCCGCGTTGACTATGGCAGTTGCCAGTGGATGCTCGCTCGCTCGTTCCAGCGTTGCCGCCAGGCGCAGCAGTTCGGGTTCTGTGAACCCATTTATCGCGGCCATGGACGTTACCTTGGGTTTACCCTCTGTCAGGGTTCCGGTCTTGTCGACGACCAACGTGTCGATTTTCTCGAAACGCTCTAACGCTTCGGCATTCTTGATCAAGACACCAAGACCTGCACCCCGGCCAACGCCCACCATGATCGACATTGGGGTCGCAAGGCCCAATGCGCAGGGGCATGCGATGATGAGCACTGCGACTGCGGCGACAAGGCCGTGGGCAAAGCGCGGTTCTGGTCCCCATATCATCCACGCTACGAATGCCACGATGGCAATCCCGATCACCACGGGAACGAACCAACCGGAAACTTCGTCGGCCAGGCGCTGGATGGGCGCTCGCGAGCGCTGGGCGTCCGCAACCATGCGGACGATCTGCGCCAGCATGGTATCGCGGCCGACTTTTCCTGCCTCCATGACGAAGCCACCGGTCTGGTTCATCGTCCCGCCTATCAGCTTTGCACCGACCTCTTTGGTGACGGGCATCGATTCACCGGTGATCATCGATTCATCAACCGAACTGCGTCCTTCGATAAGGCTGCCATCGACCGGGACCTTTTCACCGGGGCGAACCCGAAGCCGATCCCCGACGACAACCATCTCCAGGTCGATGTCCTCGTCGACACCATCGCGGACGCGGCGTGCCGTCTTAGGGGCAAGGTCAAGAAGTGCGCGGATGGCTCCACCGGTCTGTTCACGGGCTTGCAACTCCAGCACCTGTCCAAGCAGAACCAGTACCGTGATGACGGCTGCAGCTTCGAAATAAATGGCGACTGAACCGTCTGCGGAGCGGAACGTGGCGGGAAACAGACCAGGTGCAAGGGTTGCAACGACGCTGTATATCCACGCGACCCCCGTCCCCATTGCTATCAATGTGAACATGTTCAGGCGCATAGTGACGAGCGACTTCCATGCTCGCTCGAAGAATGGAAAGCCTGCCCATAGGACGACAGGTGTAGCAAGAACGAGCTGAATCCAGTTCGAGGTCTGGGCACCAAGCGCCATGTGAAGATTGGTGAGGTGTCCACCCATCTCCAGCAGCAGCACAGGCACGGACAGAACGAGCCCGATCCAGAAGCGGCGTCTCATATCGAGATATTCGGCGCTGGGTCCGGTTTCTGCTGTGACCACTTCCGGTTCCAGCGTCATCCCGCAGATTGGGCAGTTCCCAGGCCCTATTTGCCTTACCTGCGGATGCATAGGGCAAGTGTAAATCACGCCTTCCGTCTGATCGGTGACCGGACTTTTCTCGGCTGCCAGCGTGACCTGAGCTTGATGTTCACCATGATGGTAATGGCGACCTTTATGGTCTTTTTGAACGTCCATTGGATTTGGTTCCCTATTGGTTCGCCTCGTTCGGAGCGTCCCCCTGGCTGATCCAAGACTTTGCAAGGAGATGCAGTACCAGGGTGTCGGCAATTGTCACCGACATGGTCGCCGTGCGGGTATCGCAGGTAACCGACGATCATCCCGCCGTTGAGCGGAGGTGTTCAACCAGTGGATCGGGGAGGGCCGAGAGCAGGCGAGGAGCTGTGGCCTGTGATGGACTGCTGAGGATCAAGATATCGCTGAGCGCCAGAATCCAGGTGAAAAACAACAGGGTTCGAAGCCGGAAGAATGACGTTGCACAGGCTGCATACGCTGTTGCAGCAGGCCTTCTGCTCGACAGGGTGGCGATCACCTTGCCAGGCTACGTCACCCATGGACGTTTCGACATGTACGGCTTGAGATAAGTCGTTATCGCAGATTTCGGGAGCAGCCTCGGCCATCGGCGCGACGAGGAACATAATTGCGACCAAAACGGCCAGCAATTCTCTCGCCCATCTTCGAATGGTTTGGCTTACGGCGATCATGTTTTCGCTCGAACCTTATTATCGTATTCAAGCACAGTGCCGTGCCGTTGCAAGAGTTGCGTTGACCTTGATCAAACGCGATGAGGTTTCTAGGCCCTGAAGGTTGAGCATCCGTCTGCTGGGATGGTGAAAACTGGGAGGACCAGCCTCCGGAAAAATGGAGTGTAGCATGGGGCTGAATGCAAACGTGATGAAACTAGCCGTTCTTATACTTCCGATAGCGTTTTTCGCCACGGCGTTCTCCGTAGAAACCGCCCAAACCGCCGCGCCCGGCAACGTTGTCCAAAGACAGGACGGCATGAAGGCGATGGCAAACTCCGCCAAGACCATCAACGCAATGTTCAAGGATTCGTCGCCCTACGACGCAAAAGCGTTCAAAGCGGCCGCCGAGACCATTCGGGCTCACTCTGGGGTTACCCTTTCGGCGCTGTTCGACGGTTCCGTCACCACGGCTGGCTCAAAAGCCAGCCCAAGCATTGAAACCGACCGTCAACAGTTCGACAAGCTGGCAAAAGACCTTGGCATCTACGCCTCCGCCCTGTCCGTCGCAGCGGACCGAAATCCTGACACGCTCGGCCCCGGAACGCGGATGCAAACGGGAGATGCCATGGGAGGCGGACCGCTCGCAAGAAAGGTCGATGCAGCGAGAGATGCAGTGGCAATGCCCGCAGAACATGCTTTCCACATGATGCTTCAAACTTGCACGTCGTGCCACGCGAAGTTCCGGATGGAGGTCAAGTAGCGGGAAGTTGCAACCGCTGGCACCCTCCAAAGCAGGCAGGTCATTTGCTCGGAGAGAGAACGCGATCCCGAAGAAGGAGGAAAGTCCTCTCTACACAAAACCAGAGCACGGTTGCTACCGCAAAGCTGGTGGCCAGATAAACCACAAAGCCGAAACCGCCCTGAAGGTTCTCTTCTCCGAAGACAAGCCTGTCGACATGGAAGACCGACTTGTGGGTCAGATACAGGCTATATGACAATGTGGCGACCATCACCGCACCCGGAACAGGCAACCGTTTCAGAATATGCTCCAAGTCGAGCATAGCGCCAAGAATGAGCGCGATCCCGATTGAAATGAGCGGGAAACCGGCCACCGCACCAGGTTGCGCCTGGAAGACGAGAAAGAGATTGGTTCCTTCAAGCGGCCCTCGAATCGAGAACAACACAAGAGCTGCGACGACGAGGGCGACACCTACCGGCAGGGCAACACGGGGAGGCGCGTAACGCTTACAGAGTTCCGGTCTGAAAAATCTCGCGGCAGCAAGGATCACGCCGAACATCAGGCCATCCAGGCGGGTGTATGTCGGGTAATATACGTCCCTGAGGTATACGGCGAAGGCATCTCTCAGCTTGTCGGCATCAACAAGAACGCCGACCTGGCTTTCCCAAATCGCGTATCGAAGGATCATTCCCGCAACCACCATCGCCGCAGCGATTAGAAGCATCCAGCCCGTGCTAATTCGACGATGCAACAGCAATACGAGAAGAGGCAAGACCAAATAGAAATGCTCCTCGACACAAAGCGACCATGCCTGCGTAAAGGCTCGTCCTACGCGAGGGTCGAAGTCGAAATTCACAGTGAAGGTCGCAAAGCTCCAGACCGGTTGCATCGTCGGAGCGTCCCGGAGAATGGGGAAAATCGCGTAGAGGCCGAGGACAACGAAAAACGCCGGGAAAATACGAAAGGCACGACGCAGATAGAAGGACTTCAGCCCAACGCTTCCGGTTCGCGAAACTTCCTTGAAGAGTTGGGTTCCGATCAGAAACCCGCTCAAAACAAAGAAAATATCGACCCCTAGCCATGCGTAGGTACGAATTCCGACCAACAGGGATGGTGTCGCCTCGACTGGTAGGTGCACCAGCATAACAAGCAGGATCGCCAATGATCGGAGAACATCGGGGCCAACCGCCCTTGATTGTACCTTCTCCGTGGCTTGAGACGCGAGACTTCCTGCTGATGGGAAATACGCAGAATCTGAATTGACAATAGTGTTCATTGTGACGATCCGTGGCTGTCTCTGAAAAAATTCGGACACGCCCAGGGACGTGTTGGTGCAACCATAGCTTTCTTTTCTCAGATCGAAACAGGCAGATTCATATCGATAAAATTAACCTAAATTTTTCGTAAATTCTGAAGTGTTGTCGCCCAACCCTGCGCGAAGTCGCTACTGTGGCAGACAGTGGCGTTTGCAACCTCTTCCCCGAAATCCCTGCGGCGTTGCTACACCGGGTTACCCTACTGGTTGTGCTGTTTACGCCACCCGTATCGGATCATCCCACGGGGCTTGTAGACCGACAGTGTTGTCGTCACGAGCAATACGACGAGGCCACCCGCGGCATGGACAACGAGCGAGCGCCTGAGACCGAGGAGATCGACACTGGACAATGTCGTCGCGACCGCCACCGACGCGACGTGGGTTATTCCCTCCAACTGGAGCAGCAAGATAATCATCGTCAGGAGGGTCAGAAGGAGTTTCGCCAGAACCCAATAGTGTCGAAACAAGCCCCATGAGGTGCCAAGAGACTGAGCTACGCCGATTAGCAACGAGGCGGAAACCGAAGGGACAATGACAAAACGGGCGATCACCTCCAGTGCGACATAGACGCTCCGCGTTACCTGAGCATCCTGACTCGTGAGCCCTGCGACCGCGAGAGCGAGGAATCCCGCGACCGCGCCAAGCGAGCCGACCGAGGAGACTATGCGCGCGACGAGAACGATCTTCCGGAGCCCTGGTCTCATATTCATGGGGGATCACCTTGTGGCGTTGTCTGGCTGCCCGTGTCGGCAGGCGACAGGTGGCGGCCAGGACCGTGAGGGCCACCAATGCCGGTGACCATCAAAATGACGGCCAGCAAGATTATCACGCCGAGTATTATCCCAGAGATTTTCACCCAGCGTGGCATGCCGGGGTACGGAGCCGGGTCAACCATTTGCGTTCACATCGCCCTTCGGCATCTCGCTAACGTGGACATCATGTCTGATAACGGAGATGATGTTCAGTCGTGTCAACGGCCGAACAGACGGATAGGTCCGTTGTTGGACGAACTCCTCGATTTGCCCGGAAATAGTGATGGCAACAGCCAACCATACAATTGACCGTCGCGTAGCCCGTACCAGGACGTCGCTGCACCAGGCCCTGATTTCCTTGATTCTGGAAAAGGGATACGATTCCATCACAGTTGAGGAAATATGCCAGGCAGCGAACGTTGGTCGATCAACGTTCTATCTGCACTACATGGGCAAAGATGATTTGAAGCAAAGCGGCCTCGACGGCTTGCGCAGGCAACTTGTTGGAACGGCGGCTCACTCGGGGAAGGGCGAGGGGAGCCAACGTTTAGGTTTCAGCCTTGCCATGTTCGAACATGCCCGCGACCATGTCGATCTCTATCGGGCGTTGGCGGGCAGTCGCGGAGGTGCAGTCGCACTTGGCACCATTCGCCAGATACTTTCCGAACTAGTGCGGGCCGAACTGGTAGCCACTGTCAACAAGACCTTGCCGGATGCCGTCCCGCGAGAACTCGTTGTTCAATATTTCGTCGGTGCCTACATGGCCGTGCTGACCTGGTGGTTGGATGGCGGCATGAAACTGCCGCCCGACCGCATCGATGCGATGTTTCGTCAACTGGTGTCAGAAGGGTTGATGGCGAAGGACTCGTGAAGCCAGACCGCCAAACATTCATTTCAGGGCGGCAACGCCACGCAGCAATCGCAACCCAAGGATCGAAGCATCGGGCAACCGGGGAGATGCCAACAGGACAGGCATCAGCCGGTGACCGAGGGCATTTCAATACCCCGCATTACGAGGTAAAATGGCACTAGCAATTCCTTGCCGTCTGGCGTTCTGAAGCGCCCATAGCTCGCTCGTACCCCCGACCGTTGCCTTGACAAGCGCTAGATCGCGCCGCGATGCGCAAAGTCCCTGAACGGATGGGAGAGCAAACGGTGCATATCAGCACTTGTGTAGCAAAGGCAGTAGTTGGCCATGTACGAGACACGCGAACCTACCCGTCGTGATTTTCTCTATATTGTGACAGGCATGGCGAGTGCTGTGGGGGCCGGTGCATTGGCTTGGCCATTCATCGACCAGATGCGCCCGGACGCATCGACGCTTGCGCTGGCCTCCATCGAGGTGGACGTATCCTCGCTCGACGAAGGTATGGCACTCACGGTCAAATGGCGCGGTCGTCCGGTTTTCATTCGCAACCGGACCTCAAAGGAGATCGAAGACGCGAACGCGGTTGCAATTGATGAACTCAAAGACCCGGTGGCGCGAAATGCCAACCTTGCTGACGATCAACCTGCGACCGATCTTGCTCGCTCTGCGGGAGAGGGTAGGGAGAACTGGATCGTGATGATCGGTGTCTGTACGCATCTAGGCTGCGTCCCTCTTGGGCAGGCCGGTGATTTCGGAGGCTGGTTCTGCCCTTGTCATGGATCGCACTACGATACTGCAGGTCGCGTTCGCAAGGGGCCAGCACCGGAGAACCTCGCCATTCCGCGATTTGAATTCATTTCCGAAGCCGTCGTTCGGGTCGGCTAGGCTCCCTCCTAGTTCGACTGAAACAACAGGAAGGGACGCCGGAAACGTCCCTCAATTTTGCGTTAGCTTAGTCCTATTTGACGCCCGTCAGACCGAACTTCGCTGATATGCCGGGGTCGGTGTCGCCGAGCGTGTCGGCAAAGCCTTCTATGATCGGGCAGTCAGGACGCTCATCGCCGTGGCAGTGGTTGGCGAGATGCTTCAACGTCTTCGTCATTGCCGCGATTGCCGCTGCCTTGCGCTCGAGTTCGGCGATGTGCTGGAGCGCGATCGCCTTGACGTCGGAACTTGCGCGCGAACGGTCCCGCCACAGAGCCAGCAGCGTCTTCATTTGTTCGACCGAAAACCCGAGGTCACGAGCACGGCGAATGAATTGCAGCGTATGGACGTCGCTGTCGCCATATGTGCGGTAACTCGACTCGGTACGATGCGCGGGTATGATCAATTTGATCTGCTCATAGTAGCGGATCATTTTCGTCGAAACGCCAGACGCCTTGGATGCTTCACCGATGTTCATCGTGGTTTCCTTCAGTCAGGTTGTCTTGAACCGCCGCAGACGCAGCGCGTTGGCCAGCACGAACACGCTGGATAGGCCCATCGCGCCAGCGGCGAGGATCGGCGACAGCAGCGTGCCGTTCACTGGATAGAGGACGCCCGCCGCCACCGGAACGAGGCTGACGTTGTAGGCAAAGGCCCAGAACAGGTTCTGCCGGATGTTGCGGATCGTCGCCTTGCTGATAGCAATAGCGCGCGGCACTCCGTTGAGATCGCCCGACATCAGGACGACGTCGGCACTCTCGATAGCGATGTCTGTTCCGGTTCCGACCGCAAGACCGATGTCGGCCTCTGACAGGGCGGGTGCATCGTTGATGCCGTCGCCGATGAAAGCCACCTTGCGCCCGCCGCTCCGCAGCTTGCGGACTGCTTCGACCTTGCCGTCGGGCAGGACTTCGGCGACGACCTCGTCAATGCCGAGCTGGCGGGCGATCGCCTGCGCAGTGCGCCTGTTGTCCCCCGTGATCATCGCCACCTTCAGCCCGAGCGCATGCAGAGCCTTGATCGCTTGTGGCGTCGTTTCCTTGATGGGATCGGACACGGCGATGATGGCGGCCAGTCTACCGTCGATGGCGGCATAGAGCGGCGACTTGCCCGCATCGCCCAGGGCCGCGGCCTGATCCGAGAACGATGAGATATCGATTCCGGTCCTCGTCATGGACCTGTCCGCGCCGACCAGCACCGACCGACCGTCGATCCGACCGCTGACGCCGTAGCCGGGCGAAGCCTCGAAATCCAAGACGTCGGGGAGTGAAAGGCCACCGGCTTTCGCTGCGGCGACGATGGCTTCGGCGATCGGGTGCTCGGACTGCGTCTCCAGGCTGGCCACAAGTCGCAGCGTTTCGGCGCGGTCGAAGCCAGCGCTGACCACGAAGTCTGTCAATTCCGGCTTGCCCTTGGTAAGTGTGCCGGTCTTGTCCAGTGCCACGACGTCGACATCGCGCAGGGTCTGGAGAGCTTCGCCCTTTCGGAAGAGGATGCCGAGTTCGGCCGCGCGGCCCGTGCCGACCATGATGGATGTCGGGGTCGCCAGGCCCATGGCGCAGGGGCAGGCGATGATCAGCACCGCCACGGCATTGACCAACGCGAAGGTCAGCGCAGGCGAGGGGCCGAAGAGAAGCCATGCCATGAAGGTGAGGGTTGCCGCTGCGATCACGGCCGGCACGAACCAGCCTGTCACGCGGTCGACCAGCGCCTGAATCGGTAGCTTGGAGCCTTGCGCGGCCTCGACCATCTTGATGATCTGGGCGAGCAGCGTGTCCGAACCGATCTTCGTCGCCTCGAAGGTGAATGACCCGGTCTTGTTGATCGTGCCGCCGACCACCTCGTCGCCAGCGGATTTCTTAACCGGAACGGGTTCGCCCGTGATCATGGACTCGTCCACGTAGGACGTGCCGTCGGTGACGCGGCCGTCGACCGGGACTTTCTCTCCGGGGCGGATGCGGACGATATCGCCGAGGGCCACGTCCCCGATTTCGATCTCGACGAAGTCCTCGCCTCGCTTCACGTGCGCGGTCTTCGCCTGCAGGCCGATGAGGTGCTTGATCGCCTGGCTGGTCTTGCCTTTGGCGCGTGCCTCGAGGTAGCGGCCGAGCAGGATCAGCGTGACGATGACGGCGGCCGCCTCGTAGTAGACGTTGGCCGTGCCAGAAGGCAGCACGCCCGGCAGGAACGTCGCGACGACTGAATAGCTCCAGGCGGCCGAGGTGCCGAGTACCACCAGCGAATTCATGTCGGGGGTCCAACGAAGTAGGTTGGGAACGCCCTTCCTGAAGAAGCGGAGGCCAGGTCCGAACAGGACGATGGTGGCGAGGACGAACTGGATCACAAGGTTGTTGCCCATGCCGATGTTCACTATGATCCAGTCATGAATGGTCGGAATGAAATGCGACCCCATCTCGAGGACGAACAGGGGAAGCGTCAGCGCGGCTGACAGAGCCAGCGACATCTTCAGGCGGTTGGCCTCGCGGTCTCGACGATCCTCGTTGTTATCCGTGGAGCGGTCTGCGACGACCCTGCGCACCTCATAGCCCGCTGCGCGCACGGCATCCTCCAGGGAGAGTGCGGAAGTCCCGGAGACAATACGGACGGTCGCCCTCTCGGTCGCGAGGTTGACCGAGGCGTCCTTCACACCTGGAACGGTTTTCAGAGCCTTCTCGACGCGTGACACGCACGACGCACAGGTCATGCCTTCGACGCCGAGTTCTCGAGTTTCGAGTTTCGGTTCATAGCCCGCCTTCTCGATGGCCTGAAGGACGGCTTCGGTCGGAACTGGCTCGCTATAGGTGACCGTGGCGCGCTCGGTCGCGAGATTGACGATAGCCGAGGCTACGCCCGGCACTGCGGCGATGGCCTTCTCGACCCGCAGGACACAGGACGCGCAGCTCATGCCCTCAATCCCGAAATCTGTCGGAATGGGCAGGGATTTCGATGTTTCGATCTTCGGTATTGCAGTCATTGGGGCGATCCCTTTGCTAACTGCTCATATAGGTAGCCCTTCCAATGATGGGAAGGTCAAGGGCCGTGTACCGAATTTGTTAGACCCGCTTGCAGCCGATGGAAACGACGGCACACTGGAGGCTAACTCTCGAGGTCAATGTGAACTCGAGGTCAATGTGAACAAGAACGCCAGTCAGCCAGAATTTCCGCGATGCATGAACCCGGACGAGACCAGCAGCCTTTCGCTCGGCGCGATCCTCGACGTCTTCGCATTTGACATCGAAAACGATTGATTGCTTTACGGCAGCCGCTTCTCGACAGAATCGCTGAATTCGTCGGGGACATGGACGTTGACCTTGGCGCGCCGCTGGATCACTGACGCCGGACGCTGGGAACCTTTGCTTCGTCTGCTCAGCCTACAGGGCGGTAGCGCGCGCTGATCCCCTTCGCCACCTCACGATACAACGCCTCGCGCGACACGCCGATATCGTCGGCCAGTTGCTTCCATGTGCCCTTGAGAGGAAGCTCGCCATCGTTCCAGGCGAGCCATGCGTCCAGCTTTGCCTTGACGGTCTTCAACGACATGATTTCCGCGCGCTTTCGGGTCGCTTGAAGTTCGCGCGCGAGATATGCGGCCCAAAGATTAGCGAAGGACCCGTCGGCCTCAAGCCGCCTTTTGACGTCGACAACAGGAACTAGGAGTATCGTTGCGGGCGATACCGCCAGGCCGTCGCAATGGTAGGTGTCGGAATAGACCGATGCCTCGGCGAGAATTTTATCCTCCGTGGCTCTCTGAAGTACCGCCGTGGCTCCGTCCGGCTGATGGCGAACAAGATGAACCGTCCCCGTTCTGACGATGTGCAGCACGTGCACAGGGTCTCCCTGTAAGAAGAGGAACGCGCCTGCATCGGTGGTCTTTTCGGACATCGAGATCGAAGCGAGTCGGGAAATGAGATCAGACATGATCACTATCATGTCATGACCCCGCGAGATGGCTCAAGGTTTTTCCGACTATTCCCCGGGGAGATCAGCCAATGAAACTGCCTCTATTGATCGCATTGACCATACTGCTGCCGACAACCGCTGTCGCGCAACAAGCTCATCACGACCACAAGTCCGCCTACACGGGGCAAGAGGCGCGGTCGATCAAGAGCCTATCCGGCGACGACATCTCCGAATTGCGCCGGGGCGGCGGATGGGGGCTGGCGAAAGCGGCCGAACTCAACGGCATGCCGGGACCGTCCCATGTCCTGAAAATAGCAACCGAGCTAGAGCTCAGCGAGGATCAGAAAAGACGCGTTCGCGTCGTATTCGAAGACATGCAGCGCGAAGCGATCGCGGAAGGTGCGCGGTACGTTTCGTTAGAAGAAGACCTTGAAGCGAGGTTTCGCGAACGCGACGTCTCGGCGACGGAGCTGAAGGCGGCCCTGGCTAAGATCGAGGAAAGCCGCGCGAGGCTGCGGCTCGTCCACCTGTCGGCGCATCTAGCGCTGCTCGACATACTGACAAACCTTCAGATCGACGCCTACAACCGCCTGCGCGGCTACAAGGAGCCTGGCTAGCGGCCGCCCCACGGAGGCACGACGGAGCGGCCGACGATCAATGTCAGCGTCTTGCGTATGACACCGGGTAACCTGCCTTCTCGATTGCCTGGCCGATGACGGCAGGGTCAAGCGCAGTTTCCACGGTCGCCGTCTTCGAGGCGAGGTCTACCGTTGCGACGGCAGCCGGATCGGCGGCCTTGATCGCCTTTTCGACCGTGCCTTTACAGTGGCCGCAGGTCATGTTCTGGATGTTGAATTCATACATCTTGATGTCTCCTTTCGATGTGGTTGCCTTGATATGGGGCTTCCAACGATGGGAGGGTCAAGGGCCCTTGACCCTCGGATGTAATCTTTTTCGTATTGCGGCACACCCCCAGTGAAAACAATGCTTTGCGAGCATTCACGCGCGAACTCAACACTTCTCTGCAGTCTTGGTTCCTTCCTCCATCAGCGACCGCACATTTTCGTGAGACCCCTTCCAATGGCGAAGGCTCCATGCCAGTGTAATGAGATGAGGCTCATTAAGGTCATCCATCGACTGCTGTTCGTGACCGCCGTGCTCGGGATCATCGTCGGTCCGATGAGCATCGGGGCGGCCGATAGCGTCATGGCGTCTTCGGGGCCTGCAGCCATGGACGACATGGAAATGTCAGGGGATATGCCCTGCTGCCCTGAGGAAATGCCGATCAAACCCGACTGCGGCAGCAAGTCCTGCCCTCTGGCCCTGGTGTGCACGACGGTGATAGTCGGCCAGTCTGCAACCGAATACGGGTGGTCCCTCAACCTTGGCTGGCTCGCCCATCGATTCCTGGTCACACCCCATGCCGAGTTGGCATCCTCTCTGGTCGATCCGCCGGCCCGCCCTCCAAGAGTCTGATCTCAAGTCATCGAAGCACGTCGTCGTTTCGGGACGGCCGCATGTTTGCGTCCAACCCGAGATGATTGCGATCCATATTGACTGAGGACGCGGTCACAAACCGTCCGGATGAGACATACAATCATGAGCAAGACTTTCTTCAACGCGAGGACCGCGCTCCTCGCTGGCGCAATGCTGTTCAGCACCGCCACCGCTTCCTTTGCCGGAGCGAAAGACTTCGAATTCCAGGCAGTCCAGACGGACATCAAGCAGGGGCCGGGGGCTACCATCGCCGTGCGCCTTGTTGACAAACGGACGGGCAAGACCGTTCCCGACGCCGTTATCTTCACAACGCGGATGGACATGGCTCCCGAGGGCATGGAGACCATGACCACGCCTGTGGAGGCGGCCGTATCCACCGAACCGGGCGTCTACACCTTCACGACGAACCTGACGATGGAAGGCGGTTGGCGGTTTCAGATCGCCGCCAAGGTCCAGGGCGAGCCTGAAACCGTGCAGGGCGAACTCGTCCTCAAGGCGATGCCGTGAACACGTCGCGCGTGATCGCCACGCTCTCCCTCGCCGCTATCGTCGGCGGGGGAGGCTACTGGGCTGGAAAGAACGATATCGGCTCGCTCATCGGAAGGCATATCGGAGGCGGTCAGATGTCCGCCGAGGCTGAACCGAGACAGGAAGCTATGGGGGCGGTGATCTACTACAGCCACCCGGACGGCTTGGCCGAGTATTCCGCCAAGCCGAAGAACGCAGATCACGGACGGCCATTCGTGGCCGTCCGCGAAAGCGAGGACGTCCGCTTCGGCGCGACTGGAGCCGTAGCTCCCATAGCTGAGACCGCGTCAGCAGCCTCCGAACGAAAGGTCCTGTACTACCGAAACCCCATGGGCCTTCCCGACACGTCGAAGGTGCCCAAGAAGGATTCCATGGGGATGGATTATCTGCCCGTCTACGACGGCGAGGTCAGCGACAGTTCGACTGTCAAGGTCTCACTCGGCAAGCTCCAGCGGACAGGCGTCAAGACCGCGTTGGCGGAGACGACTACCGTCAGCCGGAAAATCCGGGTGCCGGGAACCGTAACGCTCGACGAGCGCATGGTCAGCATCGTTTCCATGCGGGCGGACGCCTTTGTCGAGGACGTCGCGGACGTCACCACTGGCGACAGGATCACGAAGGGAGAGAACCTTTTCCACTTCTATTCGAAAGAGATCGCCACCGCCGGAGCCGAGTACGCAACCGAAGTGCGCAACGGCGGCAAGCCCGGCCCCGGTACAGGGTCGGCTCTACGGTTGAAGAATCTTGGCGTGCCGACGGCAACGATCACCAGCATCGCCACTGAGCGGAAGGTGCCCCAGAGCATCGTCTACACCTCGCCCCGCGACGGCGTTGTGCTGGAGCGGATGGCCGTGAGCGGCATGATGGCCGAAGCCGGGGACATCCTTTTCCGCATCGCCGACGTATCTAAGGTCTGGGTGATCGCCGACGTTCCCGAATACGAGCTTAGCGCCGTCCGCAAGGGAGCCGTCGTTTCCGTGATCGTCCGCAATCTGCCCGGTACGACATTCAAGGGGACGGTCGATCTCATCTATCCCGAGGTCCAGATGCAGACCCGGACGACGAAGGTCAGGATCGAGCTTCCGAACCCGGACGGCCAACTGATGTCCAACATGTATGCCGAGGTCGAGATCGAAGCCGGAGCTGGAAACCCAGTCGTCGCCGTTCCCAACAGTTCGGTCATCGAGACGGGCGACCGCCAGCTCGTCTTCATCGACAAGGGCGAGGGCAGGTTCGAACCGATGAACGTCGCGCTGGGTGTCCGAGGTGAGGACATGACCGAGATCACCAAAGGTATCGCCGCTGGCGACCGTGTGGTCGTGTCGGCCAACTTCCTGCTAGACGCCGAAAGCAACCTGAACGCCGCGTTGAGCGCGCTGACCGCGGATGAGGTGAAACCATGATTGCCAACATTATCTCATGGTCCTCCCGCAACCTGGTCCTCATCTTCGTCGGCGCTGCTCTTTCCATCGCGGGCGGCGTCTATGCGTTGCGCACGCTTCCGCTCGATGCCATCCCCGACCTCTCAGACGTCCAGGTCATCGTGTTCACCGACTATCCCGGCCAGGCTCCGCAGGTAGTCGAGGATCAGGTCACCTATCCGCTGACGACCTCGATGCTGACCGTGCCGAAGTCTAAGGTCGTCCGTGGGTTTTCGTTCTTCGGCGTTTCGTTCGTCTACGTGATTTTCGAGGACGGAACCGACCCCTACTGGGCGCGCAGCCGAGTGCTCGAATATCTGAACGCCGCCGCGAGCCGCCTGCCGGACGGGGTGTCACCGAGCCTCGGTCCCGATGCGACGGGTGTGGGCTGGGTTTACCAATACGCCGTCATCGCCAAGGAACTGTCGCTGGCCGAACTTCGGTCACTTCAGGACTGGGTGGTGCGGTTCGCCGTCTCAAAATCCGAAGGCGTCGCCGAGGTGGCGAGCGTCGGAGGCTTCGTCAAACAATATTCCATCGTCGTTGATCCCGCGCGACTGAAGGCCCAGAACGTCTCCCTGTCGGATATCGCCGATGCCGTGCGGTCGAGCAACCGTGACGTCGGTGGCCGGACCATCGAGCTTTCCGAGTTCGAGTTCATGGTCCGGGGGAAGGGCTACCTGCAGGGCATCAAGGACATCGAGAACATCGTCCTGAAGACGAACGCGGGCATCCCGCTGCGTCTGTTGGACGTCGCACGGGTGGAACTGGTGCCGGACGAGCGGCGTGGGATAACCGAGCTGAACGGCGAAGGCGAGGTGGCCAGCGGTATCGTGCTCCAGCGCGACGGTGCCAACGCGCTCACCGTTATCGAGAACGCCAAGGAAAGCTTGGCGGCGGTGCAAAACAGTCTTCCGGCAGGTACCGAGATCAAGCCCGTTTACGATCGCTCGACGCTGATAGAAGCGGCAATCGAAACCCTCAAAGCCACGCTCATCGAGGAGTCGATCGTGGTCGCCCTGGTGACGATCGCGTTCCTCTTGCACGTTCGCAGCGCGCTTGTGGCGATCATCATGTTGCCGATCGGCATCCTGATGGCTTTCATGGCGATGCGCGCGCTCGGCCTCGGTTCGAACATTATGAGCCTGGGCGGTATCGCCATCGCCATCGGCGCGATGATCGACGCGGCCATCGTCATGATCGAGAACGCCCACAAACATCTCGAGCGTGCGCCACCGGGCAAGCCTCGAACCGAGGTCCTTATCGAAGCGGCGAGCGAAGTCGGCCCCGCGCTGTTCTTCAGCCTGCTGATCATCACCGTGTCGTTCCTGCCGATCTTCACGCTGGAATCGCAGGAGGGCCGCCTGTTCGGGCCACTCGCCTTCACCAAGACGTTCGCCATGGCGGCGGCCGCACTGCTGTCGATCACGCTTGTCCCGGCGCTGATGATTCTGTTCGTCCGGGGCCGCATTGTTCCGGAGCACAAAAACCCCCTCAACCGACTGCTGATCTGGATATACCGCCCGGTGATCGCTGGCGTCCTGAAGGCCAAGAGCCTTACGATCCTGGCGGCTATCGTAATCCTCGCCGTGACCGTCTGGCCCGTCCAGCACATCGGCAGCGAGTTCATGCCCAGTCTCGACGAAGGTACGCTGATGTACATGCCGACAACGCTGCCCGGCCTGTCGGTGACAAAGGCTGCCGAACTGATGCAGACGCAGGACCGGATCATCAAGTCGTTCCCGGAAGTCGAGACTGTGTTCGGCAAAGCGGGGCGCGCGCTGACGGCGACCGATCCGGCTCCGACGGAGATGTTCGAGACGATCATCACCCTCAAGCCGAAATCCGAATGGCGACCGGGTGTCACCTCCGACAGTCTCAAGCAGGAAATGGACGCCGCCCTCCAGTTCCCTGGCGTCTCCAATGCCTGGACCATGCCGATCCGCGCCCGCATCGACATGCTGTCCACGGGGATAAGGACACCCGTCGGCGTGAAGGTCTATGGCACCGACCTGAAGGAGATGGAGAAGGTCGCCCGTGACATCGAGACAGTCCTCAAGACTGTTCCCGGAACGTCCAGCGCCTACGCCGAGCGTGTTATCGGCGGATACTATCTCGACATCATCCCTGACCGCATGGCTCTGGGGCGCTACGGACTTTCCATCGACGACGTCCAGGACGTGATCGGGATGGCTCTAGGGTCCGAGGTCGTGACGTCAACGGTCGAGGGGCGGGAGCGATATGGCGTCGCCATCCGTTACCCGAGAGCGTTCCGAAGTGATCCGCAATCGATCGCCCGTGACATCCACGTCTCCTTGTCGGGAGGCGGCACGGTCCCGCTCGGTGAGGTCGCGGAGGTCAGGCTTACCCGAGGTGCCACAACGATCCGGACGGAAAACGGTCAGCTCGCGGTCTACATCTTCGTCGACATCGCCAACCGCGACCTCGGGGGTTACGTTGCGGAAGCCCAGGCTGCCGTAACGGCAAGCGTCGAGATGCCTCCAGGGTACTCCGTCGCCTGGAGCGGCCAGTTCGAGTACCTCGAACGGGCGAAGGCCCGGCTGATGATCGTCGTCCCGCTGACGCTCGCCCTGATCTTCCTGCTGCTCTACCTGAACTTCAAGGCGCTGCCCGAAACGATGATCGTCATGCTGTCCCTGCCGTTCGCGCTGGTCGGTGGCATCTGGATGATGTGGTGGCTGGGCTTCAACGCCTCGGTCGCGGTCGCCGTCGGCTTCATTGCGCTCGCGGGCGTGGCGGCCGAGACCGGGGTGATCATGCTGATCTACCTCGACCATGCGCTCAAGGACGAGAAGGCGAAATGCGCGGCCGAGGGCAGGCCGTTTTCACAGGAGGACCTCAACAGGGCCATCATGTTCGGAGCCGTCGAACGCGTGCGCCCCAAGATGATGACCGTCGTAGCGATCATGGCAGGCCTGGTGCCGATCCTCTGGAGCACGGGCGCGGGATCGGAGATCATGCAACGGATTGCCGTGCCGATGATCGGTGGCATGGTATCATCGACACTGCTGACGCTGGTCGTGATCCCGGCCGTCTACGGGTTGGTCAAGGGCTATGGGTTGAAGGCGGCGCGCAAGGAAAAGCAAATTACTGCATCCTTGGCCGCACATCAGGTTTGAGAAGGAGAATTACGATGAAAAGAAGAGAATTCCTCTGCACTCTGGTTGCCGTCGGCTCGGTGTCGTTCGCAGGATCGGCGCAGGCGGCCGGCGAGACCATGGTCGTCTACAAGGACCCGAACTGCGGATGTTGCCACGATTGGGCGGACGCGATGAAAAAAGCCGGGTTTTCCGTGCAGGCGGAAAACGTGGACGACCTCGACGCCGTAAAGGACCGCTTCGCCGTCCCCGCCGATATGCGGGGCTGCCACACCGCGGTGGTCGCGGGATACTATCTCGAGGGCCACATTCCCCTGGACGCGGTGATGAGGCTGTTGTCAGAGAAACCCGAAATTGCTGGGCTCGCCGTGCCGGGTATGCCCGCCGGGTCGTTGGGCATGGGAGACGATCCCCGCGCATCGTATGACGTCCTGGCCGTGGGAAAGGACGGTGCGAACAAGCTCTACCAAGCGGTCAGGCCGAAAGCCTAGTTGGCGCGTCAGCTGGACCGGGAGATATTTCGGGTGAGCACGTTGACCCGAGATCGGCTTGTCTTTTGCGATAGGTGGCCACCTAATTCAGATTCCGCTGGAGATCATCTTGGACAGTAGACTTGTCAAGCAGCTGACCGATATGGCCGCTTCGGCCCATATCGATGTGATGAAGGAACTTGAGGTGATCCTGTCGAATTCGGTCGACGGCCCAATCACCGTCAAAGCGGCGCGCGACGCATGTTGTTTGCGGCGCTGGAGAATTCGGGGTTGGTCATCAGACCTGTCGCGTTCGACGTACAGGCTGTCGTAGGACGCCGATAGAAGGCGAAGACGATCGAGCAGTGCGTGTCGAGCTGCCGGACGATCTACTTGGCGCGGTGGCCTGAGAGCCAACATCTTTTCGGATTGGGAATTTTCTACCTCCATTTTGCGGCTGTTGTTATTGCCGTGGGAAATTTGAGGATCCTTTTAACAGTGAGATTCATCAGTCATGAGGAACTATGTTCCATAAATTAGGTTATGCGATATGTTATATCATAACGATAGATTGTATTTCCAAGCGCCTGCCGTGGCAACACAATCAACGCGTTACCCGCATAGCTGCATTGCACAAAAACTAGGTGCCCCCCGGTGAAAAATGCATCATAGTGCACACAGCTGATGCACTTGGCGGCTTCCTCCCAGTTCCGCCGCAGCAGCTGTTCCCCTCTGGAGGTTTTTGACCTTCACACTTTATGGGCCGCGGTTTTTCCGTCGGCCCTTTTTTCTTTTCAGCTTGACGTCGAAATTCCTCGGCCAAGGTTGCCCACAAGCAGTGGCGATACCGCAAGCACGATCTCTTCCGATTTCAAAAATCCGTGAAAAATGCTAGCAAGAAGCACACGTAGTCGTAGCATGAGATTTCTTGCACAGACAGTTTTGATGTGGGGAAAATCATTGGGTAAAACACACGTACGCACATTCCATTGTGCTTCACGGACCCGTCTCCCCGAAGCTCTTTTATCAAACGGGCATGGGGCCTCCATGAGCAGCTCGCAAACTGAGCGAGTCATGTGATTTTTTATAGTTTTCATTTTGAACAAACATTTGACGCGATTTTCGCTTTTCACTCGTGTCGAGGTTGTGCGATATTAGGGGTGAAGGATTCGCGTCCACCTTGTCCTCACCCTCAAACGCGCCCCGCCGCCCTATCGCGCTTCTGGACAGAGCAAACCATTACGTCGACGCCGAACATGCCATGACCTTGCAAGGAAAGGATGACCGCAAATGGCCATTAAGAGTGCCCCTCAGCTTGTCAGAATCCTCGCGAGAGAATTTCAACGTAGCGGAACCCAGCCTCAAAAATTTGCTGAGATTACCGGCGTCGGAGAGGACCGGCTGGAGCTTCTTCAAACCGGAGAGTGGGAAGACCTAACGCTCAGGGAGATTGTCTCAATTTCAGAAAACCTCGATGTCGACCTCACGGACCTCTGATTATTGCCCGCCTGAGAGCACATCGGCCGGGTGCTCGAAGGACCCTTCCCAAAGCCCTCTCCGGCTGTCCTTTGCAGCCAGCTCTGCCACCGCGTAGGCGGCCGATACCGGCGCGCCTGAAGGTAGCGTCGCTGCAAACGCGGCACCAGAGGATATAAGCGCCGTTCCGACATCGACCGTCGCATCATCTATGTTGGCAGCGCACACGACAAAAGTCGCCTCATCCTTTGCGGTTCCAACTGGCTGACATCCGACTGTGCCGGTTGAAAACAGAGCCGCCAGAGAAGCGAGTGAGCGCAGCCCGCAATCCTCGCCCTGCCCCTCCGGCGAGCGATAGGCCGTGCCCCGGATGCACGATTGAACCCCGAAAAGCCTGTATTTCCGGCCTTTGTGGCCCCAAGTATCTCCCGTTTCAAATGTGACATCGGACGAAAACGGGATGGTCGCCGTTTGCCCCAGAGCCTGTGGGCCGACGATAAGCGCGAGGAGCATGGCCAGCTTAATCCGCATTTCGAAACTCCATCATTTTTGAGAGTGATTGCGAGGACTCGAGATCCGGCCGCCGCGATCCACCGTCGGGTGTTTTTCCGATCTCCGCCAAGCCGAGGAAGACCATGCTGTCATCGTCATTGACTGTCCGGTAGCGTTCGCCGTCGCCACCGACGAGAACAAAGCAGGACGCTGGTGTAACCTGCCCTTGCGCGGTCGAGAGCACCAGGGTCTTGCAGAGGATGACGTGCGCCCGCCTGTTGTAAATCACCCCGGCGTAGTCACGGGCGGCGTCTATACACGTCCATGTCTGCACCCGGTTATACGTCACAGTCTCCGTTGGGCAACCAGTTAGACCTCGTAGCTGAATGTCGTACCCGGCAATTCTTCGCTCGACTGCCCCGTTGATGGTGATCTCGCCGCTGACCCGTTCTATGGAGCGGTCGACCAGTCTGCCCTCGGCATCATATCGTTCGAGGACGAAGACCTTTCCACCCTCCTTGGCGAACTGGCGCAGATACGATGGCATCGGCTCCTCATAGGGATGTACGCCCATTTCGATCGCGAAAGACGCACTGGGCAACATCAGTAAAATCGCCAGGCCGCAGACCCTGAGTTGTCGATACATGGAAATTTCTCCGATTTGGAATTGACATGGGAATCCCTGACGAATTAATTATATTTTATTCTGCGACGCAGCAACCGGAACCTTTCCATGAAAACGATCGCGCTCCTTCTCCTCTTTTCAGCGTCCTATTCGGCCAACGCCTGCGAGGCAGTCGACCCGGCAAGCACGCTTGCGATGGTCAAAGCAATAGCCATGGAAGAGCAGCTCGATCCGGCTCTCGCACTCGCGGTGGTTGACGTCGAAAGCGCAGGTGGACAGCATCAGGTCTCCGACGCAGGCGCCGTCGGGATCATGCAGCTGATGCCGGACACGGCCTCTGACTACGGCGTTACGGACCGCTGCGACGCAGAGGCAAACATTCGCGCCGGCATCCGTTACCTGAAGAAACTTTATGGCGAGTTCGACGATCCGCTGCTGATGCTCGCCGCCTACAACGCCGGTCCGGAGCGGGTCTACCAAAAGGGCGGAATTCCCGAGTTCAACGAAACCGCCCAGTACGTCGTCAAGGTGATGAATCGTTGGACACTCAATGCCAAGGCATTGGCTGCCGAAGAACGACGCAGCGGCGGCCACTCTACTCAAAAACAGATGGTCGCATTGGCACCTTCGCCCTGGCGCGATGAACACGTCTGGAACGGCGAATAGATCGACCGTTTCCAAACTTTCCCTTCAACATACAGAGGACTTTCGCATGACCATATGTTCGATCGCATCACGTTCCCCTTTCAAGGCGACGGTATGCCTTACCCTTCTCACAACCGGGCTGGCACTCGCGCCGGACTTCGCCTATGCGCAGTCCGCCGCTCCCGTCGAAGGGATCCTCGAATGGTTCGTCGGCGTGCTTCAGGGCAATGTCGCGCGATCTTTGGCAATCATCGCCGTGTGCTTCCTAGGCTTTCTGTTTCTAACCGGCCGCATGGCGTGGCAGGGGGCAATTTCCATCGTCATCGGCATTGCAATCATCTTCGGCGCGGCCCAGCTCGTCGATGCCATGAAGTCGTCGGCGGGCATTTAACATGCGCGAGGACGCTCCCGATGTGGAACCGCTGATCCTGCCGTTGACCCGGCCGCCGATGTATTTTGGCGTCGACATCATCGTCTTCGTCGTCAACGGACTGTTCGGGATCGTCCTTTTCATCGCAACTTCGAGCTTCCTGGCGCCGCTCATCGTCCTGCCCATTCATTTTATCGGGCTCTACCTTTGCCAACGCGACGTCCACATCGTCCGCGTCGTCCAGGTGTTCTTGTCGATGCGCAGGGCGATCCGCAACAGGAGGTTCTGGAGAGCGGGGAGCTATAGCCCATGAACGTCGTCAATCACGATTTGAAGTTTGGACGCGAACGCGCCCGCGAAATTGGCATCGGCACCCATGTTCCCTATCTGCGCCATGTCGATGAAGAGACCATCGTCACCAAGACCGGTATGCTCCTGCAGGTCATCAAGCTTTCCGGGCTTCCGTACCAGACGATGGACCAGGCGGAGATCAACGCGCGTCTTGCCAACCGCAATATGACGGTCCGGTCGCTCGGGTCGTCGCGCTTTGCGCTCTATGCAACGATCATCCGTCGCCAGATCGTACCTGAAATCGACGGGGAATTTGACAATCCCTTCGCCGATGAGCTGAACGCCCGCTACATGGATGGGCTGAAGCATCGGACGATGTTCGTGAACGAGCTTTACCTGACCGTCATTCGACGGCCCATGACAGGCCGTGCCGGCAAAGTCGACCGCATGTTCGACGTCTTCCGCATGGCGGACAATGAGATTGAGGCCAAAGGCGAAGCGCTGCGCGATCTGAAAGATATGGTTTCGGGGATTGTTGGCGACTTCCGCACGTATCGGCCGGAACTTCTGTCCTGTGTGACCCGCGATGGCGGCATCTTTTCGGAGCCAGCGGAGTTTTTTGCAAAGATCCTTGCCGCTGGCGACGAGCGGTCGATGCCCCTGCCCCGCATGTCTCTGGCCGACTATGTCGGCACTGGCCGTATTCTGTTTGGCCGCAAGGCGACGGAGATTTGGTCAGACGACGGCGCCACCTCCAAAGTCGCCGCCATGGTGTCGATCAAGGAATATCCGCCGATGACGACGCCGGGGCAACTCGACGGGCTGCTGCGCCTCCCCTACGAGTTCATTGTCACCCATTCCTTTGCCCCCGAGGATCGCACGTCCGTCACCGAAGCAATTGCGACGATCAGCCGGCAGATTTCCAACTCTGACGACGGCGGCACGGCCGTCGAGGACGATGTCGAGACCGCCCGCGATCGTCTTGCCTCCGGCGAGGTCGTCTTCGGCAAACATCATATGACCGTCGCGGTGCTGGCCCGCGAGCCAGCCGGTCTCAACCGGGCGGTTGCCGACGTCACCGCCGAACTTGCCCGCATGGGCGTCGTCGCGGTGCGCGAAGATCTCAACCAGGAAGCGTCGTGGTGGGCGCAGCTACCGGCGAATTTCGCCTATGTCGCCAGGCAAGGGTTGATCTCGTCTGTCAATTTCGCGGGTCTGTTCTCCGCGCACAATTTCCCGTCCGGCCAGATCCACAAGGTGCATTGGGGCAAACCCGTCTCGCTTCTGGAGACGACCAGCCAGACAGCCTATTTCTTCAATTTTCATGAGGATGACGTCGGCAATTTTACCGTCATTGGACCGACCGGCTCCGGCAAGACGGTGGCGCTGTCCTTCCTGCTTGCGCAAGGGATGCGGGTCGAGCCGCGGCCCCGCTGCGTCTTCATCGACAAGGACCGTGGCGGCGAGATTTTCGTGCGCGCCATGGGTGGACGCTACGAGCGGCTATCACCGGGCGAGCCAACAGGCTTTGCGCCCCTGCAACTTGACGATACACCGGCCAATCGCAGTTTTGGCAAGACCCTGATTTCCTATCTGGTCACGCCGGCGGACCGGGTGCTGCACGCCGAGGAGATGGCGGTGATCTCCGACGCGGTCGACAGCATCTATACCGACTTCGATCGGCCACAGCGTCGGCTTGATATGCTGGCGGAGGCGCTGAAGGGCCGGATGCGATCCGGTATTGGCGATCTAGCGGACCGGTTGAAGGAATGGACGACCGGCGACAAGGGCTGGCTGTTCAACAATGCCGAGGACAAGCTCGATTTCTCAGGCTCGGTGATCGGCTTCGACATGACAGAAATCCTCTCCGACAAGCGCACGCGATCGGCCGCCCTCCTTTATATGTTTCACCGTATTCAGGAAATCCTCGATGGCCGGCCGTCGATGATCTTTCTTGACGAAGGTTGGCGCCTGCTCGACGACGAGGTGTTTTCCGGTTTCATCAAGGACTGGCTAAAAACCATTCGAAAAATGAATGGCATTGTCGGCTTCGGCACCCAGTCTGCGTCCGACGTGGTGCGTTCAGAGCTGCGCAACACCATTATCGAGCAGACGATGACCAACATCTTCTTCCCGAACGCATCGGCCGATGAGGAGAGTTACCGCAAAGCCTTCGGACTGTCGGAGAAGGAGTTCCGGTTCATCAAGCAGGCCGACAAGGCAAGCCGTACCTTCCTGGTCAAGCATGCGCAGGACTCGATCATCGCCCGCCTCGACCTCTCCGCCATGCCCGACCTGGTGAAGGTGCTGTCCGGGCGTCCGGAAACGGTTCGCGAGTGCGAGAATTTGCGAGAGACGTATGGCGAGGAGCCGGCCGCCTGGCTTCCGCACTTCTGCGGTTGGACGATACCGGAGGCAAGCGATGCATAAAGCAGTTCTTCTTTTGCTCTCTGCAGGGCTTGCCCTTGCGCCATCACCCTCTGTCTGGGCGGATGTGCCTGTGCTCGATAACGACGCGAAGGACAAGCGCTCCGAGGACGAAGGTCATTCGGCTACCGATAAAGACACGCAGGACGACCAGCTTGAGGAGCAAACCGTCACCAGCTGCAACATCTCGCAGAAGGAAAAGAACCGGCGTTTGTATCGATCACCGGCGCAGGCAGTGAGTGAAGACACCAGCAATGTCGAGCTCATCAAGCACTATGCCGACAAATACAATGTTCCCGTCGGCCTGACGCTGTCTGTTGCGCATGCGGAGTCCGGGATTTCTACCTGCTCGGGCTCACCCACCGGTGTCAAGGGCGTGATGCAGCTGACGAAACGCACCGGCAAGGGCATGGGTTTCGACCGCGATATCAACGAGGAAAATATCGAGGGCGGCGTCAAATATCTGGGTCTCGGCGTCAACAAGTGCGGGACGACAGACTATGCCTGCCTTGCCTCCTGGTACAATGGCTCAACTGCGGCAGAACAGAAAAACTGGGCCGGCAAGGTCGGTCGGAACCATGGATGGTTCAACGCCTACGCCGGCGGCTCCAATATCGAGGAGATCTCGTCGCCGTCCTTCAAATCCACTGTCGATTACGGATCCGAGGCAACGCGCAACGCCAATGGTGCAGCCGTCGGCGCTGTCGACAGGGCGGTTTCCGGTGTCGATAGAAGCTCTGCCCGGGTGCAGGAAGCGGGCCGGCGTATCGATGCACTCTCGTCGTCGGTCGGCGCCTCGGAAATCTACCAGGACGCCTGGGATGACAACACGCAAGCGCGCGCCGTCAACGCCGACCTGCTGAACAACCTGATGACCGCACGCAACCTCTTTAACGAACTGTTGCAGGCGCGCCTGCAGCTGAAGCTGTCAAAGACCTCCGAGACCGCCAAGGCCATGAAGTCCGATCCCACCGTCAATCCCTATAGCTGTGATCCCGTCATTCTCGAGCAAATGAAGGTGCCGCGCGCCGACTGGCCACGTTGCGCTGTCATCGCTGCAGCCGAGGGTGAAACGTCGGTGCTGTCGTCGTCGGGCAATTCCGACGGCGCGATCGCCGACAATCTTCTGTCCATCCAAAATGCCGCAGAGGCGGCCGATTAAGAGGTTTCATCATGAGAACGAGACTTGCTATCGCTGCTGTACTTGCCGTTTCAACGCCGGCGTTTGCCGACGTTCCCGTCATCGACAACGCCAACCTGACGATCGCCAGAAAGAATGCCGAAAACACTGGCAAAATCATGAACACAAATACCGACATCCTGGAAAAGACCAAGGCGATCCTTGGTGCCCTCTCCGGAAGTCGCGACGGGTCCATGGGTATTTCCTCGACCGGCTTAAGCGGAAATATGTCAGTTTCCGCAGCACCATCTTTCTCATCCATCATGAACGGTGGAACGCTGTCCTTTGGCGGCCTCGACGCCAACTCCCAGAATATCGCGGCGACGTTGATCAACGGCCTTCAGCTCGTCAAACAGGTGAAGGCAATCGTTGACGGCGAAGATGCGGGCGCGATGAATAGCGCCTTCTCCGGCGCCGTCAACACAGTCACGCTGCTCTCGGCACTGACGCAGCAGGCGACGCAAGGGATCTCCAAGAGGGAACAGTCCCTTCAGTCGGCGACTGGCCAGATAGGCTCATCCGAAGACGTAAAGGGCTCGGTCGACGCCAATACCCGCATGCAGCTGGAGACGGCGCGCACCATCAATGAGTTGATCGGCGTTTCGAACGGCGCGGTCTCCGCTCTCAATACCGAGATGCAGATGCGACTGACGCAGCAATCCGAGACCGCCAAGATGCTGCAATATAAAGACATCAACCCGTTCAAGTGAGACCGCATGCGATTGCTCGTGATGACAATGCTGGTAGGGCTGGTCTTCGTTGCCGGCTGCCAGACAAAGGGCGAGAAGAAAGCCCCCTGCCCGCCGATCTCCGGATATGGGCCGGCCGACGACTTGTGTGGCCCTGCCCTTCCGGTCAATGACGTGTTTACGTCCGTCCTGAAGGAATAACGAGATGGCGGCGACCACGATCATTTCGGACATCTTCGAGAAGCTCGACAATATCGGCGAGACCTTTATCTCGAACGCCTATGAAGGCTTGGCCCTTCAAGTCACCGTCCTGTTCGGGTCGATGCTGACACTCTATGTCATCTGGTGGGGCTACATGATTCTTGCCGGCCGGGACGGATTTTCCGTGCCGGAAGCGGCTTGGCGGCTCGGGCGCGCCTTCTTCATCTATTACATGGCGACCAACTGGGACGCCTTTTCCGCCACGCTCTACCAGCTTGTGCAAGCAGTGCCGAACCTCATCTCCGACACGATCATCGAGTCGATTGCAGGTTCAGGCGGGATCCTCGACGGGGGAACCGACGATACGACCGGCGTCGTCAAAATCCTCGATGCGGTGTTTGAAACGGCGGGCAAAGTCTATGAGCAGGTAGCGACCGGCACCTTCGAATATGTTGGCGCTCTGATTGGCGCCGTGGTCTTTGTCGTCGCAATGATTTTCATCGCGGTCGCTGCCGCCGCGATCCTCGCTGCAAAGCTGATGCTGTTCATCACCCTGGCGCTGGCGCCGGTGTTCATCATTCTTGCGCTGTACCGCTGGACCTTCCGATTCACAGACGGTTGGTTGCTGCTTATGGTCAACCTGATGGTGACGCAGACGCTGATGATGTCGTTTCTGGCCTTCCTCTACCAACTCATTGAGCTCGCCATTAACACCGCCAACAATACCGCGACGGAAAGCAAGTTGTCCTATGTAGCGCCATTCGTGATCGTCTGCCTCCTCGGTATCGTGGTGTTCAGGTTCATTCCGTCGTTCGCAGCAGCGATCGTGGGAGGCACCATGCTGGGTCAAGGAGATACCGCGTTTATTGGAGGACGGCGATCGCTAGCGTTAGCCGAACGACAGGTCAGCGGACGGGCTAGAATTCTGGGGTCTGGTCTTCGAAGTCGCCGAACATCGACCGATGTGCAAGCAGCCCGGGCTCGAGCGATTCAGAGGGAAACCGAAAAAAATGGGCAGCTCTAGGGTGTTCTCCCACAAGTGGGTTTGATAAATATAGTTATTCGGAAGGAGCAGACCATGCACCCTTGGCAAGATGATCGTCGCCGGTTCGCCGCCATCGACGAGCAGAACCGCCTCAACGAAGAATTGGCTGGGGCTGATCGCTCCGGAGCCAAGCCTCGGGGGGGCGTCGGCTACTTGCTGTTCCTCGGCGCCATCATTTTCTTCAAACCGTTCGCAGAATATTGCATCGAAGTTTACGGCTCCGCCACCAGCTATCTTCACGGCCTCACCGCCATGTTGGGCTTTTGAACGAGGGAGATCCTGATGAGCAAGACTTTCACAGCGCTCATGATGTTCGGCATGCTGTTTCCGACTATCGCGATGGCGCAGGCGCAGTCGAAGAGTTCAATCGTTCCGGTACTGACGGGCGCCTACGCCCCCGCCGAAGGCGGCTGTGACGCAGCAGCGGCCGCGTTCATCTATATCGAGGATAAGGGTATCGCCGCCAACAAAACCACGGGAACTGTGACATCCGCCAGACAGGTCGGAGCTTCCTATGTCCTTGACGTCCTCTGGATCGAGGCTGGGGCAGACAAAGCGGACGGCGATCGCGATACGGTCCGGATCGAGGTGAAGGACGACAGAAGCTTCTATTTCTCCAATTCCGCGTCAGAGAGAACGCTGATGCGGTGGTGCAGCTGAGGCTTGAACGTTTCGCAATCCCGCCCGGACAGCGGCAGGTTTCAACCTCTTACTGCTGATTTTCTAGCCGAACAGACACGCCCATAAC
>Ga0315914_1000041_pt1 | contig 94330 bp, 36 predicted proteins | sample MpolenodulesMG_FD_203920 | JGI IMG/M metagenome (GOLD analysis project Ga0315914, IMG submission 203920) | Medicago polymorpha root nodule microbial communities from Los Angeles, California, United States - elongated nodules | ecosystem: Host-associated > Plants > Roots > Nodule | place: USA...
AACATCAACACAACTGTTTCTTCAAAATCTTCTATTTTTCTTGCTTTCCTTGTTGTTTAAGCTTGCTTGTGAACTCAAAACATCATGAAAATGACACTAAAAATAACGTAATGACTACTGTCATCACCCACCCTTTTTCTGGAAAACACACAACAAACCTTCACCCTACCTTCTTCTAGGAAACGAATAGTTTTAAGTGCACTTGTTAAGTATTGGTGCATTCTCCACTATCATAAATGTAAAGTGGAATATATTGAATTGAAAATGATGAAAGTAGTATTAATTAGAGTTATAAAGAAAAAAAAAAGTAATTAATATTGTATTGAAAAGTGAAATGACTCAGTTATTTTGGAACATTTTTTTGTGTGCAAATGGTTCAGTTATTATGGGACAGAGGGAATATTCATTTATATTTGTGACAGTATAAGAATGCATCCTTAACTCTTTGCTTTTTTGAGCATTGACGGCACGGCACGAGTGAAGTGGTTCGTTTCCATTTCTCTTATTTTGTCTGTTTGGATAACAAAATAGAAACAAAAGTGAGTCAAAAAAAGTTTATATATTTAGTCTAAATTTTAAATCAAGTACATCAATTTTGTTTAAAGGCTCGTAAAAGTTCAAGTTCTCGAGACTATATTAACTATCATGTTGATACAAGTGTAACCAGCTGATTAAAGATAACAACACATGTGGATGAACTCTTCCTAAAAAAATTCATGTGTAGATGAACGAATCTAATTTGTATGTATCTTTAATCTAAAAAAATGTATATTCATCTTCAAAATTTTTAATGATTAGATAAGAATAAGATATAAACTCTTAAATATATGAATATGAAAACGATTTGAATATATAATTTGGTGTCTGGTTTTACAACATAGTGTACGTTTTGAACCCTTTGAATGGACTATATGCTATATAATAACATGGTGTCTGGTGACCCTAACAGCTCCAACTGATATGCGACAAGTAGAACATTCTATCCAGTATACATCCATCAAATATAATCTGCATTTCTTATATGAACTTATTGATTGGCTCAAATATTTTAATTAATATTATATATTTATATTATAGTAGCATATTCCCGGCAATGGAATATTTTAAAAAAAAAAGATTCATCAAAAAAATAAAATAATGAGTTAATCATCATCACTTCCAAAGGGAGTGTTTCATTTGGACTGGTTCATAGCATCATGTGTATGGTATGATATATTGCTTCTTTTTTAAACTTTTTGTTTTGGTCAAGTCTTTTTTTTAACCATTTTTTATTTAACTTCATTTAAATAAACAAAATAATTTTACTAAAAAGTAGATCAAATAAAAATCACGACGGCACTTACAACTAAATGCGACGGACTTGTTCCTTTCTTTCTACCAAATCAACATGACCATACCGCGTGTAATTAATTAATACACCAAACATTTTTACTAAAAATACTGGACTATACACATAGAAAACAACAAATATGGAGATGATGAGAATAGGTCACAAGCTGGACTTCATCTTCTGAGTTTAATTTGGTACAACAATTTAAAAACCTCAACTATATTCCATTGGCACTGGTCCTGGTCCTATACGACATTTACTCTTTAAGCCTACTAGTGAATGTATGCATGGAATAATGAGGCATGAGCAGACTAAGTCGTCATCCAGTGCCCAAAACAAGTAATTTGTTTGAAGAAAAAGAATCTTACGTAAAGGTAGCTTAAATTGCCATAAAGCCCTATCGAAATTTCTAGAACCAATGTATTTATAAGTAATTTTTAAAAATACCGTATTTTTTCTTTCCTTTCTGAAATACAGTATTCTTTTTTACGCAAAAATAAAGTACTCTTGAAAACACGTCACCGTTAGATTGGACCTTATGCTATTTTTTTTTAAGGGGGAAAACTACCTTATGCTCTTTTACAAGACAAGATATGCCTCTTAATTTAATTTTGGTTTCTTGAAAAACATCCATCATCGTAACTCGCAGGCCTGGCCTTGGGGAGTGCAAGGTGCTCAACCATGCCAGGCCTCCAAATGCTACGGGCCTCAAACAAAAAATTAAGTCTAATACTCACGCCCCACTTAAATAAAAAATATATGCTATATCATTTTCTTTCTTCAGTACACGTTTGAGTTTTATTTTATACTCTAGTTCTCCTTTTTGTACATAAATTTGATCCTATCAAACCACCCATAATTTGTATAATCACTTAATCAGTCAATTTGGAAAGCTATTTCATTGAAAGAATCATAACAATCATTTTTTTCTTCGCATAAACCATTCGTTTTACCCTTTTCCACAACAGAGGAGTGACAAATCTAAACAACACCGTTAGATAAATTTCAACTCTTTCACTTAATTTTTTTTAATTCCTTTCATATTTAGAAGTTCTTCTCATTCTGATTTTTTTTAATGAAGTTTAGCTACACAAAAAAATTACGTTTTATTTTACTAGGAACTTATTTTAAAAAGAGAGTCGAACCTCCTATTTCACAGGAACGGTCCTGGTAACTCGTAAGATTGCCATTATTGGTTCTCCATATATTAGAAATTCCAATAACAATGTTCAAAAAAAAGAAGAAGAAATTGCAATAAAAATGTGCCCAAAAGAAAGAAAGAAGAAATTGCAATAAAAATGTGCCCAAAAGAAAGAAAGAAGAAATTGCAATAAAAATGAATTCAATTACCCATACAAATTTATTACCGTAAAAAAAGTGATTTTGCTATAAATAATAGAGGATGTTCATATAAAGATCTATAAAAATAAGGTATGCTAACACAAGTGTTCTTATGACACTTGTTAAAGATTTAAAAAAGAAAATAATTATTAAATTTTGTATGAAAAAAGTTGCATTTTAATCTTTTAATAAGTTGAATTACACAATTTCTAAAATAAAATTGCCACTATAAAATTCTTATCAAGGGACTTTGTCCCCATAAGCAAGTGTTCACATATTTGATGTTTTAGTCTTGTGTGCCTTGGTTAGGAGAGAAAAACTTATTTTGTGTGTGTCCTTTTTCCATAGATAAAGAGAAAAAAAAACTCATCCTATGTGCTTTTATCCGACGAATATTAATCAGAACCAATGGAAAATAATATACTCTGTATTTAGGGGTGGGAATAAGTTAGGTCGAGTTAGGCTTTGTAAGACCTGGGTTTGGCCTGCCAAATATTTTGAAGGCCTAAGTCTGGCCTGCGACCTGTCATAGGCTTACTTTTTAGGCCTGAGTCTGGCCTTCTGAAAGCCTGATACGACTTGTTAACCTGTTTAAAAGCCTATTTTATATGAACATCTTTAAATGAGCAATGTGATTTAAGTTTAAATAGACTAGCGAACTAATATATCAGTTAAATTAAACTCTCTTTTGACAATCAGGATAAGTTTTTAGGGAATTTGACTATAAATTGTATCATATTTCAAATCTAGTTTATAATAATAAATTTAGATATGAAAAAAATTAACGTATACCAATAAGTTTAAATTACTGAAAAAGTTAATAAATTTTTATTTTAATTCAAAGTACAAAATATAATATAATAATAAATAATATTATTCATATTTACTTAAATAGGCCTAAGAGACTTTTTGAATGGCCTATAGCCTGACCTTTTAAACTAAATAACCTTCTAAAAAAGTTTAGGCCTTCTCTGTTTAACAAAAAGTCTGGTCTAGCGTAGGCTAGGCCCCTGTAGGCCTGACCTATCTCATCCCTATTTGTATCTAATAATTGCATCAAAATCCAAACAAAAAGATCTTTAAATTGTTTTTTCTTTTTATCTTATAATTATAATAATAATAATAATCATTCTTCTTGTTTTAATGTAAAAAGCAAAGATCCAGTAAGTAGCTCCCTTCCTCGGTTGTTGCCCATGAAGCATAAGAAAATTATGTTGGCAATATCTGAACCTATAACCGCGTCTGCTGTCTTGTCTTTACTTCACCTTCCCCACACGCTGACACGATTACGTTCTCACCTCAAACAAGACTTAACTATCTTCAAATGTTCCACTTCTATAAAAACCCCTCAACCCCCAACACTCCAAACTAGAAAGAATCACACACAAACTCAACTTAAAACCTCAGCAAACACATTAATTAATCACACACAAATAAACCCTTCAATAATGTCTAAACCTAGAAACTTCTTTTTCTTCAAACCATCACCACCCAAATCACCATCACCATCTCCACAAAACAAAACATTCTCAGACGCAATAGTTGATGAAAACATAGAAACCGCACGTTCCCTCATAACCAAATGGAACACTGTCTCCACTTTTTCTAACCATTCTAATTCTCTTTTCACCAACACTCGTCAAGAAGCCAAACACTATCTTAAAGCCGTCAAGAGTCTACAATCTGCTATGTTGTACCTCGTCGCACGTGATTCCACCTCCAAAAAACTCGTTGAAGCTCAATCCTTAATGCAACTCGCCATAAAGAAACTCGAAACTGAATTTTACCGAATATTATCACAGAACAGAGACCGATTCGACTCTGAATCGATCTCTGTTCGTTCTTCCACTGATCGTCGGAGCAGTTCCTCTGACGAGGAATTCTCCGATGACGACTCATCACTCGCAGCAGACTCAGTATCCATGTCTGCTGTTGCTGATTTGAAAGCTATTGCAGAATGCATGATTTTCACCGGTTACAGTAAAGAATGTGTGAATATTTACTTAATCGTGAGAAAATCTATTATGGATGAAGCTTTGTACAATCTCGGAGTTGAGAATCTGAGTTTTTCTCAAATTCAGAAAATGGATTGGGAAATGGTTGAGTATAAAATCAAGTGCTGGTTAAACGCCGTCAAAGTCGCTGTTAATACTCTCTTTCACGGCGAGAGAATACTCTGCAATTATATTTTCGATTCGCCGGAGAAGAACAACATCGGCGAATCGTGTTTCGCTGATATTTGCAGAGACAGTGCAATGATGCTGTTTACATTCCCGGAAAACGTGGCAAAATGCAAGAAAACTCCGGAGAAAATGTTCAGAACGCTTGATTTATACGAAGCGATTTCAGAGAATTGGAATCAAATTGAATCAATTTTTTCATCGGAATCAAATTCACCGATCAGATCGCAATTCATCGCTTCACAGGTGAGACTCGGTGAAACTGTTAGAACAATGTTAACTGATTTTGAAACGGCGATTCAGAAGGAATCTTCGAAGATTCCGGTACCAGGCGGAGGAATCCATCCTCTCACTCGTTATGTGATGAACTACATCGCACTTCTCGCCGATTACAGCGAAGCAATCGGCGATATAGTTTCCGATTGGCCACAAACTCCGGTACCGGAATCTTATTACAAAAGTCCAATTTCCGACGAGGATAATCCACCGTCGGAGATAGCGAAACGGTTATCGTGGTTGATTCTGGTGGTTCTCTGCAAACTCGACGGAAAAGCTGAGTTTTACAAAGACGTTGCACTTTCGTACCTTTTTCTTGCGAATAACATGCAATACGTCGTCGTGAAGGTTCGTAAATCGAATCTAAGGTTTATTCTCGGCGAGGATTGGTTATTGAAGCACGAAATGAAGGTTAAAGAGTATGTTACGAAATACGAACGCATGGCGTGGAGTAAGGTTCTATCCTCGATTCCGGAGAATCCAACGGTCGAGAAAGCAAGAGAAATTTTTCAGAGTTTCAATGTGGAATTCGATGAAGCGTTTAGAATGCAATATTTGTGGGTTGTACCCGACCCGGAACTGCGTAATGAAATTAAAGAGTCGTTGATATCGAAGATTGTTTTTACGTATAGGGAATTTTATGTGAGGTTTCGGGTCGGGTTGGATTCGGTGATAAGATATTCGCCCGAAGATTTGAGGGAGTATCTATCCGAAATTTTGTGTGGACCCGATCGGTTCAAAGATTCTTGAAGTTGGAATACCTGGCGGCAATAATGGGGCCCACTTTGTGATTTGTTTTTTAAGTATTTTTGGTTTACGGTGAAGACAAGAAAATGGGGCAAATATCCAACGACAAGAACAAAGATTTATCAATATGCTGTTTCTTGGTTGTGTACAGTGGTAACTTGGATGCATATGTATTTGGTAGGAATCAACGTAAGTATACAGATTTAGAACTAGATCATTGATGGATACCACATATAGCCTATAGGAGTAGGAGAATGATAATTAATATTTCTATAGTATTATAATATACGGTAGTTATGTTCCTTAATTTTATTGCAATTACCATAATATATCATTCATTTTCACTTTTTTTTTTTTATATTACAAGTTTTATTTTATGGTTTAACGAAAGAGTGCTGCTATTAATTGCAAGAAAATTTCTTTGCGAATATCACAGGTCTAAAATCAGCCAACACATTACGTAGTTTGTGTAAAAAAAAATCACAACACTATATGCATCCTCTCGTTTCTAAGATATTAAATGTTTACGTGTTGTGATTTGATGTTATAATCAATTTTGATGTACTAGTTTGCAAAGTGAATGAATTACAAGTTTCATGTCCATTCTCATGCACGTATTGCACAAAAGATTTTTGTTTAGGTTTCTTTTTCATTTGATTAAATGTAATAATGTTGAATTGAATTGAATTGTCAAATACAGATAAAAAGAGGATGCAAGTTAAGACTTATTAGCTATTTTACTTGTATTCGTGAGGTTTACTAGCAATAAATGTGGATCCTTTTCATCAACGGTCTCCTTCTGGTCATTCTTTGAAGCAGATTGGTCAGGGTTCTGACGCAAAAAGAGAAGTGCAGGGTGACACTTTTGAGGTTTCTCACTCTTGTGGATCCTTAAAAGGGAAATAGATTTTGCAAGACCCAATTACTTGTGCACATGTGGAGGCTAGAGGTAGGGGAGTTGACTACAGGAAAGAGGAAATTAATGTTTGCATCAGGTATGAGGGGGACATGTGGGAGGGTTCCTCGGTTGGTGTGAATGTCAAAAAGGGAGTGGTCTCCCACGCGCTTGTGAGGTCAACAATGGGGCCCCCTTGCATTTCTGTGGCCCAGCTGGACCCGGGTTGTGGGTCTTCCAATTCTTATGGGCCTTCTGTTAGTAAAGCCCATTTTTCTGGGGAGGTCCAGCCTTCGTGCAGTGTAATTCGGGGGGTGTAGAATCATTTTGTGGATCCTTTTTCGCCAATTTTTTCTGGTGATCAAGCTGAAGGCAGTACGGTGGTTTTGCAGGAGGTTCACCATAGAAATGTTGCTGGTCCTTTTATTCTTTTGTGCCAAGGGAGAGAAGGGGTGCCGATTAACCATCACATTAGATTTCTTTCAAATGAGTCCGATATTTCGGAATTTAGTGACTCTATTGAGAAGTTGGTGGTGATGACCAAAAGGTGTTGAAGTTGAGACAAAGGAATAGAAACAAGAAAAAGTCCTTGTTTTTGGCTAAGAGACATTTGGGGGTGGATTTAGAAGCTCAATTAGGAGGGAGTCCTAAACGATGGAAAGAAGACAAAAGAAAATATAAGGTTTGTTCGTCTCATAGGAGAACGGTGTCCCATCTGGTGGGAAGGGAGGAGGATGACATTGGTAGGGGAGGTGGACAAGCACGGTCTTGGGATACTAGAGGTTATTATGGTTCCGGTATCAGGTTTGTTTTTGGTAATAATGGTGAGGCGAGCGAAGACTCTCGTTTGCGCAAAGAGCATGGTAGAGGGAAGCAACTCAAAGTGCTAGCAGCCAAGAAAGTTCTTGTTACTCAAAAGGAGGCGGGGGTTTCTTTTACGATGAAGGAAGGTGGCATTATTGACAAGCTTGTCGACCTTGAAGATAAGGCAGTGAAGGCTAAGACTAGTAGGAAGGTTAATGGGGTGGTTTTATGATTGTTTCAACTTTTAATGTGCGGGGGGTTAGGTGGAAGAATTAAGAAGAATAAGATTCGAGAACTTGTGAGGCAAAATAACATTGATTTTTTGACGTTACAAGAGACGAAGTTAGAAGAGGTAACTCCTTCTTTATGCTTTTCTATTTGGGGGAGTGAAGATTTTGATTGGGTATTTAGACCTTCAGAAGGTAGTAGTGGTGGTATTATCTCTAGTTGGAGGAAATCTTGTGCGAGTTTGGTGTCGTCCTTTCAAGGGGAAGGTTATGTGGGGGGCTATTTTGGAATGGAGGGTTGAGAAGGTTAAATGTATTATTATTAATGTTTATTCCAAATGTGATTTACCGGCAAAGAGACGCTTATGGGAGAACCTTATAAGGGAGCAGAATGACAGAGGAGGTGGAGCTTGGTGTATTCTTGGTGATTTCAATGTGGTGAGGAGAAGAGATGAAAGGAGAGGGGTTAATGTGGGGGCTACTTCGACGCAAGTTTTGGAGATGTTCTTGTATAATTCCTTCTTGGGGGAAATGGAGTTGGAGGATCTAAATGTTTTGGGTCGTCGCTTTACTTGGTACCATCCTAATGGGAGATCAATGAGTAGGATTGATAGAATGCTTGTATTGGAGGAGTGGGGTCACGTGTGGGGGGAGTATGCTCTTTGGGTGTTGCCGAGAGATGTTTCTGATCATTGTCCCTTGGTGCTTAAAAATGGAGGGTGGAATTGGGGGCCAACACCATTTCGCTTTAACAACTTTTGGCTCCAAAATAGGGACTTTAAAGGGGTGGTAGAGGAGGCTTGGAGGAATCAAAATGTATCCGGTTGGATGAGTTTTGTTTTAAAAGAAAAATTGAAGTGTCTTAAAGTCACTCTTAAGGAGTGGAGTAAGGGGGAGTATGGTGGTATGGAAGAAAGGTTGGTAAGGTTAGTGGAGGACATCAAGAATCTTGATGAAAAAGGGGAGGAAGGTACGTTAACGGAGAGGGAAGTAGGCCTTCGGAAGGAGATGTTTAAAGAGTTATGGAGGCTTCTTAAGGCTAAGGATGCCTTGTTAGTTCAAAGGTCGAGATCGCGGTGGCTTAAAGAGGGTGATGCTAATTCCAAGTTTTTTCATAAATGCATTAACTTGAGAAAAAAATAGGAACTCGATCAAGGCCCTTAAGGAGAATGATGGGTGAACCGTAACTTATTTGAGGGGTTCGCTTTTGGTGATAGTGGAATGGTGGTGTCTCATTTGCAATATGCCGATGATACTTTGTGTATTGGTAAGCCAATGGTTGATAATCTTTGGGCTATCAAGTCTCTTCTTAAAGGCTTTGAGATGGTCTCCGGCCTCAAGATTAATTTTTTTAAGAGCTCGTTGATAGGTGTTAATGTGGCTAATGAATTTATGGAGATGGCTTGTAATTTTTTGAATTGTAGCCAAGGGACAATCCCTTTTAAGTATTTGGGTCTTCCGGTGGGTGCTAATTTGCGTGGTATGTCTACGTGGGAGCCGTTGGTGGAGAATCTTAGTGGAAAATTGAATTCGTGGTTTCATAAGTATATTAGTTTTGGAGGTAGAATTGTTCTTTTGAATTCGGTTCTTAATGCTATTCCAATTTTTTATTTGTCCTTCTTGAAGCTACCGGTTCAAGTTTGGAGGAGGCTAGTGAGTATTTAATGGGAATTTTTGTGGGGTGGAGTGGGAGGTGGCAAGAAGATTAGTTGGGTGAAATGGGAGACGGTGTGTCAAACCAAATCTAATGGGGGGTTGGGGGTGAAAGATATCCGGGTGATGAATATTAACCTCTTAGCTAAGTGGCGGTGGAGGTTGCTAGATGGGGATATGGCTCTTTGGAAAGATGTTTTGAAGGCTAAATATGGTCTCTATGTGGGGAGTTTGTTGGTGGGAGGTTTGATTGGGGATTTGAGATTGGCATCTTATTGGTGGAAGGAGATCCTTAAGCTTGGAGATTTTGGTGAGCTTAACTGGTTTAATTCGGAAGTGGAACGAAGGGTGGGTAATGGGTTATCATCTAGCTTTTGAAACGATAAGTGGTGTGGGGATAGGTGTTTCCGGACAAAGTATCCAAGACTTTATTTGATTTCGACATAAAGGGAGGCGTTGGTGGGGGAGGTGTCAGATATAGGTACGGTTTGGAATTTCACTTGGAGAAGGCATCTTTTTATGTGGGAAGAGGAGGTTCTTGTCAAATCAAGCCGATGTGTGGAGGTGGAAATTAGAGGAGACCGGGGTGTTTACGGTGAAATCGGCATATATGAGGTTGGAGGGTGTTGTTCTTGGTGAGGTGTTGTGGGGGGAGGAAGAGAAAGGGGTCTTTGCAAAGTTGTGGAAGATACCGGCGCCTTCGAAGGTGGCGGCTTTTGCTTGGAAGGTTCTTCTTAATCGTGCTCCGACCAAAGCTAACCTTGCCTTGAGAAATGTGTTAGCCCCGGATGTGCCCTTATTGTGTGTTTTTTGTAATAGAAGGGAAGAAAATGCTCTCCACCTTTTTCTTCATTGTGATGTGGCTAGTGTGGTGTGGTATAAGTTGATGTGGTGGTTAGACCGCATTTTTATTATTCCTCTGAATCTCTTCATCCTTTGGGAGTGTTGGTATAGGGGGAAAGCAATAAGAATGTGAGGAAGGGCTTGGGGTTGATTTGGTTGGCGACCGTTTGGGTCTTGTGGAAAGCCCGGAATGACAAAATTTTTAATGATGTAAAGTTTAAGTTGATAAGATGGTGGAGGATGCTAAAGTTTTGACTTGGAGGTGGATGTTGAGTAGGATGCATATTCTGGTATGTCTATTTTTTTTAATGGTGTTGGAATCCTCAATGGTGCCTTCAGAGGGTTTGTATTCGGTCGTAACCTTGCAAGTTGGGGGTTATTTGTGTTGGTGTTTCGGCTGGCAGCATCATGTTTGTTTGGCTTCTGGTTTCTTTCCTGTATTCGGCTGCTATAGGTGTGAGGCTGTTGTCATAATTTTCCCAGGGACGTGTTTTTGCTCTTTTGGTGTTTGACTCGGCAATGATAGTGAGGCAGGGGTATGCATGCGGTGTTGTCGCATGTATATGCCGGCCTCAAGGTCGGGTTCCTAGTGTTTGGTTTTTTTTTTTTTTGGGGTGTTGTGGTGCACCGTATAATTGTGGCACCTTCCTTGTATATTTTCCCTTTTGTCAGCGAGTGTTTTATGCTTCTTGCATTAGCTCGACGAGAATAAATTTGCTATTAAAAAAAAAGCAATAAATAACATTATTCTTAACGAAATTATAGCCAAACGTGCATTAATGATTAATAAATTAGAAAAATGATATTTTATACTACCTCCGTTCCTAATTATAAGACCCTTTTGAAAAATTAATACAGTTGGAAATAGCAAAGTGGTCTTATAAAAAGGGACAAAAAAATTTCTCAAAAGGGTCTTATAATTAGGGACGGAGATAGTAATCAATATATGTTAGTCTTGATAAATAAGTATGTTTATTGACCTAAGAGGTAGACTCTCTCAAGGACTGTTGAGCACTTTAAATGTTTGTAAGGGTGATATATGCAGATACTTTAACATCCAAATAAAAAAGTGAGAAGGGCTTGTTCCAAAAAAAAAAGTTGAAAAAGAAGTGAGTGGTAAGTGGGATAGAGATGTAATGTATAATGGTTGAACATGTAAGAGTTGTAATGCTTCCGTAATATGAAAACTGTTCTTCTCCTTTTTGTTTTTGCTCATTTACGTGCATACGTGAGTCAACTCACGTTAAAAAATGTTCAATGTAAGTTAATTTATGTTAAAAAAAGAAAACGTGAGTTAATTCACGGTGGACATAATTAAAGAAATCAACAATTTTTAGAGGAAGAAGATTAATTTTCCCATAGCATTGGTTTTGTCTCTGCCTTTGTCTAGGTTGTTGTCCTCACTCCTCACTGACCATCACTTGCTTGTTGAAGAAGCTTTGATCCTTGGTTGGATTGTGTGCATTGGGTGATTTTTATGATAAATTGGGCCTAAGTCCGGTCGACAACATTCATAAAAATCAATAAAAAGTTATTGAATATTAGTAAAATTTATTTAAATGATCAAATCCAATTATTATGTATTTAAATATATTAATTTCGTGTAAGAATAAATTACTTTTGTCTTCGAAAAAAGTTTAATCGGAAGGGATATTGCATAATACATACATGGATCGGGATTCGAGCTTCAGACACCCTATTTATTTATATTAAAAGATGAATTGAATTTTTATTCATTTAACTATTTGACCAAAATAAATAAATTACATTTACATTAAAAATTAGTTTTTATGTAAGTTAGACTTAAGCATTGACAATATTGCATTAAAAACGATAGTTGTTTTTTTATGTACGAAGAAAAGAAGGAATTGACACTAAACTATTGTTAATTTGCATGTTTAATGTGTTTGATTGCATTTTCTTTTTGTTGCAGAGGTGGTGTCCATTCATTTATCTTCATTGTTTTCATAAACATACCGGCTTCTAAAGAATTGTACAAAGTTATGTGAAAAATTGCTTTCTCCACTTCGGAATGTGTTATGAAACACTTGAAAATTACACATTATCTTTAATAATAGTTAAATACCGTTCGCTCAAAAAGAAAAATTAAACATTGAACGGCAGCTCCAAAAGAAAATGTGTACTTTTCAAATGTTTCATAACAATTTACGAAGTGGAAAAAACAATTTTCAATTCTGTGAGCATTTCAGGGCCAATTGGGCTCAGTTTAACAAAAAGCCCAGAATATTTAAGTCGTTTCAAGGAGGAATCTATTTGTCATTCCTCACCTGGTTACCTATACCCCCACCCTCAATTTTCATTTATTCTTGGAATGTTATAACAATATATATTAAATTTGAATAATTCATATAAACCCTTTTAAACTCTCCAAAATTCTATTCTAATACAATTTTTTAGTTCATCCAAATGAGGAGGGTTTTATATTTTTAAGAAAAATAAGCCCCCTAAGTCTCTCCTCCAAATGTCCTCTATTTCTTCCACTTACTCCTTCCTTTTTTATCAAACCCTCCCCTCTCTTCCCCTCCCAACTCACAAACGAAGCCTAAGCGAAATTTGAATATAATATGAGACATTTCTAGAGTTATGTAAAATAATTTATTCCAAACATCTTAAAACTTTTAAAGCTCCAAATGTTTTAAAAGTTTGAATATTTTAGGTATTTTTTAAGGTAAATGCTAACTTGTTAAAGGCCAAAAGCAATACATATTAAAACTTTCCCAAAATGGATAAGGTACGTCTAAAAGGATAAAAAAAATACATACAAAACAAATATTACTTTAACAAATAAGTAAAAGGATAAGCTAGGCGTTTAGCCAAGTAAGTAAAAGTGCAACTTTAACAAATATTATAATCGAGACACGCTAACGGGTTGGACTACAAAGAACGAAGCTTAAATGATGAAAAGGATTATATGTCCTCAACCACCACCAAAAATAAAGCTTGATATGATCAAGAAACTATTATAGAGACAAAAGTTTATAACAAAAAATTCTATAATTGCGCTCCTTCCACAAGTAACCTGAAGACCAAAATAAACATCCTTTCAGAAAGCATGAGAGCCACCAAATTGAAATGCATGCTCAACAACACCAGTTGGGTTGGCGGTTGAAAATAAGATGCCAAATGTTACTAAAAAAATTGTACCTAACGAAAAGATGATCAATTGACTTCTCCTTCCTGAATCCTCTTGAACGAGTCGTCGATCTTGGAAGTGCCACTCCTCAATGAAGCAAACCATCCTTCGTTGGTATCCTTCTCTTTAAAAATTCTCCAAGTGAATAACGACACTTTCAAAGGAACAACTTTGTTCCAAATAATGTCTTAATGAAAGTCATGCCGAGGCTGCTCATACTGAGATAGAATGTGATAAACATCTTTGACAATGTACCCGTCAATAAGATTAATCGAAATGAACATTAATAAAAGTTGCTAAATTAATAAATAAGTTATATGTTGATTGAATGTTTGTTATGGTTTTTTTCTCCTACGTTACTCCTCGATAAATTGAAGGTAATTTACCCCTATATCAAAGAGAAAATTCATTTTCTTCATCTTATTCTTACAAATTCATCTACTAATTAACACAAAATACACATATTACTAAAAAAAAAAAAAACTAATCCAGAGATCTACTGTGTCCTACATTTATTAGGAATCCAAGCTATCGAAGGTACATATCAGACAAGTAAGGAATTACATTGCCACATCAGCGAATGCAACTCCTATATAGAGATATCTTGTCATATCACATATGGGATGCATCATGGACCAATATTCATTAACTTTGAGATTCGAATGTTTATACTTCCACTGAAATACTAGAGCTACCATTGCTTTGTCAACGTCTAAATATCTACTTGATAACAAACTATTTAGAAAATATTCGTAAATCCATCACTTTACATAATTAAAAAAATTTAGAAAAATAATACTTGCCAAAAATGGTACACCGTTTTAGGGGGAGCATGTACACCCTAATAGAGAAGTCAAACATATGATCATGACAATGCCTCTTAAATAAGTCCCAAAGCCACTCTACCCTAAAAAGGGCACATTTGGCCTTCCCCTTAATTTTCCTAGATTCCTCAATACTCACCCTAATATTTCCCTAATTGAAACTTGAAAGACAAAGTATGTTCACAACATCATCATGTTTAATCACCATTTCATCAAAGTATGCTGTAAAATGATGATGTCTCAAAGTGTCATCTCTCCATAAATATTGATACGAGATAATTGTTGGTCAACTTTAAATTGCCTCTCTAAATTGCGTCGAAGCTAGTACCTTAATTACCTTCCACCAAACCCTGTATTAATGAAGGTAGATGTGAATGTGTAAATTTAATTAATTTTTTACCATGAGCCACCAAGGATGCTCCAGCATAATTTTCAAACAAATATTTATTATCTAAATAAAACAATTAAATAAATAAAACTAATAAAAACCCATTACTCACCTATCCACACCACACTTTTGGAGCGATATGAACCCCATACATCTTCAGAACATGCATATCATATGGTCCTCTATAAGAATGATGTTCAACCTCCTGTTGCTCATGATATACACGCTCTTCCTCTTGATGAACAAGGTCATCGTTTTGTATATCTAGCCGACGATCATGTTGGACATCTCTGCATCCGAGGAGCACTATCCTACTGTCTCATCATCTACATTCATCTATCATTGAAAAAATTAAATAAATATGAAAACACAAATTTTAGTTTACCGATTCATAATTTGGAGTCGGAAAATTAATTTGGAGGGAGTTTATTGAGTCCAAATTATGAAACAGAGAACTAGAATATGAATTATTTAGATAATAAATTTTCCAGAGGCTCATCATGAACAAATAAATATGAATTAAGTTTTCCGGTTCAAAAAACGTGTTCCAATAAACTTACTCAAAGTTTTCCAGAAAAATGATTCTTCCGACATATTTATGCTCAATAAACTTGGACGTAAAATGGAGAAAAGTGTAAAGAAAAAAAGATACTTTTTGTGGGATTAGGGGGTAATTATAGAGGTATGAGGTAAATTTTTCCTAATTGCCTTTCCTCATAAATTGGAACTTTCAGAGCCTTCATTAACATGTAGGTATTCTAAATAAGTAGCCCTACAGCTTAGGGTGGGTACATCATACATGAGATTTGCTTAAATGTGATGGACGAATGGAGCAAAACCTAAAACTACCAAACATGCAATGAAAGGTATAATACAAAGTCCTCTACTTTCTATCCAAATAAGAATTTACAACGACCAAAATATCAATTGTTTAGTTGCAAAACAATTGTTTATGCAAAGATGTTTCAGGAGTGGAAAGGGACAAAACTAAAAACAAAGTTGATACTTTAATTTCAACACAATTGTTGTTGCACAGTTAGGACAAACGAAATTGGGAAAAATAAATAGCTAGACCAAGGCAGCTCAAATTAATATTAAAACACCAACATCCATTGTGAAAAATAATTAGCTAGCCTCCAGTCCAAGATAGCATAGCAACCAGTTGCAACAAAAATACATATAATAATCAACCATAAAATTAAACAAGTAGCCTCCAAACCCAACTCTTGAGGACCATTTCAGCATATATAACCAACCTTATTGTGCATCTTTTATCTGATGTTATATAAAAATTACATACAGCATAGCATATAATTAAACTAATTAATAAACGCTCGTGTTCGACATGTGGACCATCCTGTCCTTCATCACGTTCGTTGGCACCCACCTACTGATGGTTATATCAAATTCAATGTGGATGGTTCCTCCTTTGGCAACCCAGGTAATGCAGGTTTTGGCGGCCTCTTGACAGTGGCGGAGCCACGTAGTGACGGATCCAGAAATCTCAGTTGGTGGGGCCAATATTTTCTACCATAATTTTTTTATATAAACAAACACATCAACATATGAGTGATAAAAAATAATAACATAAGGGTCTTGTTAACTAGTGCCCTCAAGACACTGGTTAATGAATTAAAAGAAGAAAAAAAAGTCAAATTTTGTATTAAAAAGAACACTTTTTTAACTTTCAAAAAGTAGAATACACAATTTTCAAGCGGGGCACATTATAACATTTCTCATAACATAATTATTACAAAGCAAAAATTTAGACTAAGAACGATATCTAAAAAATTAAAAATGTTTAATATCTATGAATTTTAATTATCAACGTCATTTATATTTTAAAATTATTATATAATTTTTTTTATTTTCAGCACCATCAAATAAATACATGTTTGTACGTGACTATCACAAATAATATTTTCAATATTTTTTATGTGGGGTGAATACTTAATTTTTAATAGAACTTAAATAAAATTATTGAATACTTTGCAACAAAATATTTAAGTGAGTGGGGCACTTGCCCCCAATATGATGCACTTAGATCTGTGCTTGCACGTGAGGGCTGGGGATGGGCATGGTCATCCCATTAATTAATGGAAACTACTATATTACCCTTGCATTAACATGAAAATTACAATCATGCCACCCTCATTTTTTTCCCCTGAAACGCGTAAACTTCTTCTTCTCTCTGCTTTCCTCCATTCCATTCATCACCTACAGCTCACGCCACGACGATACCGACGCCCCCATCTCCATCAAATCCCATGTATATCAGTATATGTATATGACTCACTTATTTTAAACAATTTGTCAAAATGTTTCTCTTTATCCTTAAAAGGTTTATAACGTGAATAACATCAGAGTATTTATGATGCAGTGTGGAGTTTAACCATCATTTTTGGGGTAAACTAGTGGTAAAGGTTTTTGTTGTTCATAGTGTAGCCTGTTTACTCATTAATGCCACCTTTGTTGTTCATAGTGTAGCCTGTAAGAATAAATTGAAATTTGAGAACTTGAAACTATAGTGATTTATTTGAAACTGTTTTATTAAACCATATAAATTGGTTAAAAGTGCTTCTTTAAGAGTCTTAGCACTATAATTATGAAAGTCTTAGTACTTCATTAACATAGTATCTTCATCGGAACCTGAACCCAATAATTGGAGAAAACGAGCACCATCCTTCAAAGCTTGATAGAGTAAACCCGGATCACTTTGAGAATTCTTTAGAACGTGACCTTGAAAAATGTATTCTAATTTGGTAATATCCACCAAATCAAACAGATGCAATACGAAAAACGTATCTAAAATGAGGTCCTTTTCAAACGCAATTAGAAAATTATCCTTTGTCCGACATCGATGTTTGAGGTAGGAACAATATTACATCAACACTCATTTGAGTTTATTTTAATAGCGGCCATCCCAAACTTTTTTGTCTGGCTCCGCCACTGCCTCTTGAGACACTCAAATGAGATTTAGATTCATGGTTTTTCTGGTTCTTGTGGTACAACATCTAATATGTTTGCTGAACTCTCAGCCATTTGGCGAGGCCTTCGGCTGGCATGGGACCTTGGTCATAGGTTTATTATTTTGGAATCTGACTCTAAAGCGGCTATGGATTTGATTGAAGATGTTCATAACTCTTATTTTCATCCTCATGGAACTATTCTTTTCTCATTAGGAAGCTCTCCTCTCGCCTTGGACAATCCCCTTTGCCCATACCTTGAAGGAAGGCAATGAGTGTGCTCATTGGCTAGCTAAGTTTGGGGCTACACATGTTGACCCGTTGACTACATGGACTTCTCCCCCACAACATCTAGTTCTCACTCTTTTTGCCGACTCCTCTGGAGTCTTTAGGCAACGAGTTGATTAATTTGCTTGTCTTTCTTTTTCCTATTGATAAAAAAAACTAATTAACAAATAAACACACATAAACATAATATATAGGGTAAATACTCGTATAATATATTAATATGTACGGTTTTTTTGTGAGTAATATTGTGTACAGTTCTTCCTAAAAAATGCACGGGTCTGAACATAGATAATTACATGAAAACTAACTAACTAATTAATTTGACTCGGTGGTTAATGAGCTTAATTAAAAACGATTTGTTCAAGAGAACACGAATTTGATTTCCAACGAAACAATTTTTTGCCAGACTTTATCTACTTTCCGACCAAACTCCGAATTACCAACGGACGGCTAACACCAAACAAAAATTACATGAAAACTAAGCGACTATTTTGAAACAAAAAGTAAGATAAATAATTCTTTAAAACTTTTAAAAATCAATGGATCAAACAAAAACTAAATTAGATAAATAATCAAATTAAAATTAGTAAAATTTAAACAACTAATAAAAATTATTAAAAAAAACCAAGAAAAATAAATAAGGAAATAAAAAGGAATTTTATTCAATTTTTTTAGATAAGCAGTTTTTTTTTGACAAGATAAATACAGGTTGGTTGAAGAAAGTACAAAGAATACTCAAACCCATTATTAAATAGTGTACAAATTTAATGGATTAAATACAATAAATGAGATTTCCCCACCAATTTGAATAATGTAACCCAATTTATCTTTCCACTATATTTATGAACCATCCAAAAAAGAATTTTGATTTGAGACACCACAGTTGATTAAGTCTTCAACTTCTTTAAATAAACATGTGTTTCTCATCTCCCAAACACTCCATAACACATAGGGGTGTTCGCGGTGTGATTTGGTTTTGTTTTGAGGCTATAAGTCATCTGAACCGCAAGATAAAAAAACATGCGGTTTGGTTTTGCTCCGTTAACTTTTAAAATAAAATCCAAACCAAACCAAACCAATGCGGTTTAGGTTGGATCGGTTGGTGCGGTTTTTTTTGAGACAATAATTTTTTGTTTTCAACATTAAAATCGAGTTAAAAAGATAAAACACAACATATTTACAACAATGTTTTTAATTTCATTTCACATTACAATTTCATTTTCACCAAACAACATAAACCAAATTAAAAACGTGGACACAAAGTAATTCTATTATGTAAGAAATCTAAAAGATTAAGATTTTATCATTCTTTAAAAGTTCAAGTAGCACATAATTACATTTTTGAAATAATAAACAAAGAAGAAACTTAACAAGAGAAAAAATATGTCATTTTATAAAAGTTTCCATTGAGTTTCTATGAGTATTGGTCTAGTTGATATAAATTTAATTAAAGTTTTTCTTATGTTGCGGTTTGGTTTGGTTTGGTTTGGTTTGTAAAATGAAAACTGCATACCAAACCAAACCATGCGGTTGAGTAGAAAAGTGATCCGAATACATCCAAACCAAATGCGGTTTTAGTTTATATTAATTCGATTTGCGGTTTTTCTATTGGATTGATTCGGTTTTGAACACCCCTAATAACACAACAATCCTAATCAGGTAACACACCCTCTTTGAATTCTTGCATTTGAACAAAGAGTCAAAGTGAAGAAAATATTGCCGAATGTCATTGTGATTACCTACGCCACCCGATCCATTTGCACACTTCACACCAGACTAAGAAAGAAAATGGCCATGATAGGAATGTATGATTTATCTCTTCCTTCTTACAAAATCAGAAAACACAAGAAGCACCAAAGATAGGATTGATAATAATTATACCTCTGAGTTTTATTCAGTGGCAGAGGTATCATTTTTACGAGGGACCGAATAAAAAGAAAATTAAGTTGATATCAACAGATTGAGTCAAGCGTGAGAGACTAAACTCTTTTAATATAGTGAATCATAATTCGAATCTCAATTTAAAGAGATATCTATGTTTAACGTTTGACACATATCCAATGTGATTACTTGGAGGGAACTTATGGTAAACAAAAATAGAAAAATATGTATTAAAGTTAACCAATAAACAAAAAAAACACAATAATGTTTGCTTATATAAAAATTAAATTTAAGAAGCAATAAAGGAAATAAAAATTGAAAATGGTTTTTATTTTTATTTTTAATTGAGCTTGATAAAACTTCAAGGAGTCCTTGACCAAAAAAAAAAACTTCAAGGAGCCAATTTCATGTATAATTGGTTTGACACTAAAATAATTAACCTATTTGCAGAAATTACCATCATCTGTTTTATTTGAGAGACTTTTATTCACACTCAGCAATACTTGAATGAGATGATAAGAAATCTCTTTCAGCTTAACCAGAAGTCCTAGTTCGAATCCAACCATTAGGAATACAACTCATGCGGTCCTTTCAATTCACAATTGTATCGTTGAAAAGTTGTCTCACTAATTGATAAACTTGCACTAAAACAAGATAAATCAGTGTCCTTTTCTTGTTATATAATCTAGTTGGGCCAATAAATTTGTTTGGAATGCTAAATATAAAATATACTTATTGATTCAAAAATAAAATTTATTGATTCAAAAATAAAATTTAGGTAGAGTACTTAAGGGGCTGCAAATTTGGGTAGAGTACTTAAGGGGCTGCCGACCACATCGTTGTTAAAGGCTCCACCCCTGCTTATATCCTAAAAATAAAGTCAAACAAGCTTATAAAATTACATGTTAATTAAACTATTTTTATATAGATTTTAGATTGATCCTAGATCTTCATCAATATAATTAAGTTTGACCACAATGTTTGAAAGATACGTGAATCAAGTAAACCACAGAAGTCACTAGATATGTCACTATCCTCAACGATTATTAGCTTATTAGTCAACTTTGTGTAGTTGGATGGACCAAATCAATGTTACTATTCCTAAACAATAACATGTGTAGTGTATAGATCTGCCAATTCAATGCAGCTAGGAAGAAGTCAGCAAAACAATGAATATATATGCCAAAAATGGTTTCTTGGCCTTATCTCTCTTTCCACATCCTTGTCATTGATCTGGAAGGGATTAATTTAAAGCATTTTTACAAGCATTTTTTTGTTGTTGAGAGAAACAAGCATTTTTTTTTATTAAGCATTGTTTGGAAATCACATTTCGAAGTATTTTTAGTTTTTAAGCAAATAGAAGCACCCTACCACATATGCCAGCATAAATGTGATCGTGAACATTTATTAAAAAAAAAAGTGATGGTGACCAAGAGGAAGCTATTTTTAGCAAAAGAGAAAACTATTTTTACGTTATTGATTCGGTCTATTCTCATCAGTTACTTGTTACAAGCACAAGCCCCCACTTTTGAATGACATTAATTCAATAGAAAGCTGTGATGCTACTAAATTAAGTAAATAAATTGAAAACTTAAATATGAAAATGTTGGATCATGATATCATGTTGTGATTTTGAGTGGTATTTCAAAAGTATGAAATTTATCTTAATCTTAATTTAGTAAATGAGTTTATATGGCATTATATGATGAGTTGGTAAATCACATCTTGATCTAAGGATCCACAGTCAGAAATCGACGGCAGAGAGGATCCAACTACGAGAAGAGAAGGAACTTATGTGATAAGATAGATCTTATTCAAAAAAAAAAAGATTAAGTAATTTCCGTTTTATTATATTACATTTTTTTGACAATTTTTTTTTTTTATATTACAAGTTTTGCGCATAATTGATTTTACAAATATTTGCTTATTTTCCTTCAAATTTTTTTTGCTTATTTAAATATTATTTTCAAAAAACAGTTTTTGGATTTGAGAAGTTTTACCCAAAATTCATAGTTTTGACTAGTTTGAATTTTGACTAAAGCACTTTGAAGTCTTATATTTGGAAAGGGATCCTTTCCGCGGTATAAAGATTGTGCGGGCCTTTGCTTTCATTTTTATACTACATGTGGGTTTGAGAGAATTAAAAATTGACGATATACATTAGACACTCCCGTAAAAATTCTACCAGAGAGGATTCACAACCCTTGTCTTGTAGGATCCATCGACGACTACATGATTAATTCTAAACTTGGTTATATATATATATGATCACCGTTAACTACTACGAACTACATTATCAACTTTTTGGTTTGTTACTATGTTATAGATACAAAGTTTCCATTGTCGTTTAACTATGATTATTTTCTATCGGATAACATGTGAAACACACAACGAGTTCTTCCCTCCAAATCAAATTTTCTTCATAAGTAAACATTGAAAATTCAACCCTAACCACTTGCGTAAAGGGCTCAAATCTATTATCAGTTAAAGAAGTTTAACTAATTAGCAAATTTTATTTTAGTTAAACAGTCATAATTTTTAGAGTCTATTATAGGTTGTTCCTCTACAAATTCTTTTTCAGTTTAGATGGATCTCTAGGGGTGAGAATAGGCCAGACCAGGCTTTGATAGGCTTGAGTCTGGCCTACGAAAAATTTTACAAGCCTGAGCCTAACCTATGGCCTATCATAGGCTTTTTTTCTTGGCCTGGCCTGACCTATTTAAAAGTCTGGATTGGCCTGAAAGCCTACTTACAAGCCTACTTTACATTAAGGTCATCAAATAGTTCATTTGGCCTACTAAAGGCTAAACAGGCCTTAAAGCCTATTTTACTACAAGTAAATTTTAACTAGATTAAAGCCTACTTAAAAGCCAATAACAACAAAGCCTATCAAGGGACTAATAGATAGAGAAAAAGATGTTTATATTTTTAATGTATGCAATTATTTTAATATAAAAAAAATACATTTGCTAATAAATAAGTATTAATAGGCCGGCCTATTAGGCTTAACATACTTTTTTGGAAGCCTAAGCCTAGCCTAATTAACTAAATAGGCTTTCTAAAAAGCCTAAGCCTAGCCCTATCTACTAAAAAGGCCAGGCCAGACCAGACCAAAACAGGTCAGGCCGTAGGCCGGCTTGGTCTGTTCTGAACCCTATGGATCTCATCAATTTTTGCAAGTGGCCACCACAAATATAAATATTATAAGATAGAATTAGACATGGCAACGAGGCGGATCGAGGGCGGGTTTGAGTATCGTCGTCCAGCCCCCGTCCCCAAACTATATCGGGAGTAAAAATTGAACACCCAACCCCGCCCCCACCTGCGAAAACTTTTTTTTATAAAATATTTAAAAAATGCATATTTTTTCATAGCAACAAAAACACAATAATTATATTAATAATTATTTATCTAATAAACTTTTTTTCAAAAGAGCAAAATAATTATAATAAATATGTTTCTAAAGAGTAATAATATATTAAAATAGGTTGGTGTTTATGGAAATAAGATTATAAAATTTAATAAAGAAAATTTTAAAAAGCGGGTGCGGGGCGAGTGTAAGTATCCCCCCCCCCCCCCTAAAAATCCTATTTTCCCCCACACCCACATCCGCACCCGATTAAATCGGCTTTTCCCCGTTAAATTCGGGGCGGGGGCGGTCGGGGCTGGGGTTTCTTGCCATGTCTAGATAGAATAATGTTTGCAACACTAGTTTTAACACAATCTTTCTAACACATATTCTCCAATTGAATGAAATATATTTGAGTCTTACCACTTTCTGTGAGACTCATTTCCAAAATGACGTGACGGATGCTTTACTCAATATGAGAGTGAATGTTAGAAATAGAGTGAAGGTGACATTACTCATGAAAACATATATCCCTTTCTCATTTGCTCAAAGTCAAAATCAAGACTTGCTCAAAGTAAACTGTGCTGATATTTAAGGCTTGGGTCACTGCATGCACTGCTTTGGATTAGGACGTAATCGATCATAATGCATTATATGGAAAAATCACGATATTGTGTTTAGCAAACAATTTAGGCACCAAATTTGAATGCATGTATATCTTTAGGATGATTGATGTATACATGAAACCAAATGGCTGCAAATTTCCATTCATGATGAAGACAAACAACGACATCGGAATTCAGGAGCAACAAGAAAAATATGCTCTCATATCCTAACTTTGCCACCCCATTAATTGGCACACCAAAACTTTTGGTGTTTTGGCGTCGCTTCTTTTAGTTTCTAGAGGTCACTACACTAAATTCTGTAAATGTTCAAATTTGGAATTGGAAACGCAATCTTCAGCTAGGATATTCAGACAAAAATATTTATAAAAGGTGAGATAAAAAAAAAACTTTCATTATATATACGAGCACGAGTAATTTACATGTAAAGTATGCTGGGTACGAGTAATTTACATGTAAAGTATGTTGGGTATAAGTATCTTGGTGTGTGTTTGGATTGAGGGTTTAAGAGGAGAAAGAGAGGGGTGGACTTACTTTTCTTTTTTAAATTACAGACGTCATAAAATGATTTTTAGAAATTAGAATTAATAACATGATAAATGATCATATAATACATCAAAAACACATAATATATTTCAAAAAAAAATATTTAACATTTTTTCGTGATTTAAAAAATAAAAGTGAGTCATCCCCTCCATTCCTCTCCTAAACCCTCAATCTAAACACACCCTTAGCATCCACAAGTTTGATTCGATATATGGAAATTTTTTCTCAACAGCAAGCATGATAATTGAGGACAAGTATTATTTGAGAAAGACTAGAATGACTATTAATTGAGGTCATTATAATTTTTTTATTTTATTTTAACAATCCTCTTATTCCGATTGAAAGAGGATTTCGATAAATTCTACCTGAATATGAGTAAAATATGGCAAAAAAATGTTTAACCATTAACAAATAACAAATTACATTATGTATAACGTTGAAGGTATAATAGTATGATTTGAGATTGGTTTGTTAAAAAATACTTGATTTGAGATTGGTTGACATGTATTGACAGCCTTCACCATGACAACCTACATACATAAACATACATTAAATCCAAAACTCTTGTTCATTGAGATTGCTTGACATGATATATTGTAGTACGGTCGAAGGAGATTACAAGTTAAATATGTGGTTAATTACGTATATTAGATTTTCTTATTTATTCTACTAGAAAAAGTACATGATTAATGAATATAATAAGATGTTTTAATTAATTAACTAACTGTGTAATGAATTGAATAAGCCAAGTATTTTACGACATTAACCATGTAATTTTTTCGGTGGTTTTGAAAAAAAGTAAGATCAATAAAAAATATAATAACTTATTAACCACATAATCATGCATCCACAATGAAGATATTCATTTTAGGATACTTAAAAAAGTTCCATGTGCACATATTATTTATTTATAATTTTTAATAATAATATCCAATAAGCATCAAATCTCTCTAATTCAGCACCTCACATAACTGAGTCATTAGCAAAAAAATATTGTCCCAAAAAAATTAACTCATTTCACTTTTCATTACAATATTAATTACTTTTTTTCAATTATAATACTAATTAATATTACTTTCACCACTCTCAATACAATATATTCTACTTTGCATCTATCCTTTATTATAAAAGCTAGACTTGCCTAGCAAGCATTTAGCCCTAAACACTCCAAGTTTTCCCTCCCTTGCCAACATTTAATGCGATCATATCTCCTCTCTCTTGCCAGCATTTAATGCGATCATATCTCCTAACTAACCATTAAACACTCAAGCATTTATCATGACCTTTGAAATATCTTTATGCAATGAATATGAGATTCAAACTACCCAATCATCATCCTATATGTACACAAATAACTATGATTCAAACTCTCCATTCCACTCTATATATACATGTGCGTTGAAACCCTCATTTGTTTGCAGTTTACATACAGCTATAACGAATTCTATCAACGTATCATCAAACCTCTAATGGTGATAAAAAGCCATTTGCATGATAATTTCTAACGTGTTCAGTACTACTATGCGAGTAGCAAATGCTGTCACACTAGTGAAAGAGTGCAAAGTAGATTTAAATTGACAGTTTATTATGACATTAATTCTTATTGACCAAATTCTTATTGCCTAAGGTGACTCTTACGTTTACTTATGAGATGCAGAATGAGTATTAATGCAATTAATAAACGTGATGGAATTGGCAGCGTCACAATTAATAGGAGACAATCAAAATTATTAGCATTAAGATCAAAAGATTAGACTTCTAAGTGGTGCATTCTAAATATTTTGTAACGTATGATGATGAATGTAAAACGTTAACAATAACTAGATTATGACCTTATCGATTTGTTATCATTATTTTAAATTATCCATGTTTATTCTTTATCATGCTACTTTTATCGGTTACAATACATTCATTATGCTATAACTTATTCGTTTATATTTCACTTGGTAAGACCCGTGCGATAGCACGAGTCAAAAGTCTAGTGATAAAAAGAATGCATCAATAGTTGATAAAGACACTCAAACCCATTTTTCTCTCTCTCTTTCACTTATACATTTTTTCTTAATAAATGTGAAATGAGTCAAGGGCTCAGTTAAAATGAGACGGAGGGAGTATCATTACATTTTAATACTCTAATATTAAAAAAAATGTGGCTCCCACCAAGAGAGAGAGTGTTTCGCAAACCACATCTCCCTATAGGTATTCTATTTTTGGATCCACAATATGAATACTTATTAGGTATCAAGTCTTAAAGAGCTAGACTCTCCCATTGTAGATGATCTTATAACCTTGTAATTCTTGCATGAATAGTAGTTGTTCTAGACTGGCTTAGAGCCCAATCTTTCATAATTTCAAGACTCATTTTCACAAAGGTTCAATCCAACAAGATCAATTTTCCAGCATCGGATCTTCTCCTCCTCGTAACACCTCCCAATGACCATTGGATCTAAACATTGAAAGGCCGTCTGTAACAACCCCTTCATTACTGATCTACAATGACCCCCTCAACAACCAAATTAATGAAGCTGCTCCAGTTCAACTAACCTTCTCGATCACCTTATATAAGTAGTATACAATACCTCGAATTCATGGCCGTTCCTATGAAATAGGAGGCTTGGCTCTCTTTTTAAAATAGGCCCTTAGTAAAATAAAAACGTATTTTTTGTGTGTAACTAAGCTTCATTAAAAAAATTAGAATCAGAAGAAGTTTTAAACCTGAAACGAAATAAAAAAAGAATTAAGTGAAAGAGATGTGAAATTTACATAACGGTGTCGGTTGGACTTGTCACTCCGTTGTGGGAAAGGGAAAAATGAATGGTTTATTCAAGAAAAAAATGATTGTTGTGATTCTTTCGAAGAAATAGCTTTTCAAATTGACTAATTAAGTGATTATACAAATTGGGGGTGGTTTGATAACATCAAATTTATGTACAGAAAGGAGAACTATAGTCTAAAAAAAACTCAAACATGTACTAAAGAAAGAAAAAGAAGTAACATATATATATTTTTTATTTAAGTGGGGTTAGGTATTACATTTAATTTTTTTTAAGGCCCATAGCATTTGGAGGTCCGACCTGGTTGAACACCTTGCACTCCCTAAGGCCGGGCCTGCTCGAATTTCTTGTGGATAACAATAAAATAATAGACCAGCATGAAGGTAGTATTAAGTATTGATTGAATTAGTTTAGTACTGTTGCATTGCTTTTTGACTAAGATATACTCCTATATTCATGTCCAAATGACAATTATTTCGCAATAGTTGTTTGAACAATTCTCCAAATCCAAAACCAACCAATGGGAAACGACGAGAGATTAATATTACGAACTGACTTGACTTACATGAAGTCAGAACTCAGAAACCCTAGTGAGTGCTACACCTAACAAAGAGACTTAACACTCGGTTTCATTTTCGAACAAAAGAAAATAGAATTGTATAATTGGTATTAATATATTTAGATATTTTTTAATCAAACAATTACGTTTAAATGGTTAATGAGCTCCAAAATCGAATTATTCAAACAGTGACGGATCTAAAAATTTCGGATGATAAAGGTAAAGTTATTCACAACAAATATTTAAATAAGAAATAAATCAATTTACAAACGATAAAATAACGATCGTATCATTATTATTGAGCAATAATGAGATATTATAAAAACTATACTATACTATACTATAGTATATAAAAAAAAAAACAGAGAGATTGTTACATCTACACAATTATCCCTAGATATTATCTGAATAATTTTATAATTAAAAATTGTTAGTATAAGATTTGCTTTTCTTCATTTTCAACATATAAAAAAAAGATATCTCTATTCATGTGACTAAACAATCATTCAAAAATTTATGTCCCATATAATTTTGTATTTAATTCTTCACAAAATTTGTTATAGAAAAACATCTTGCATAATTTGAATTTGCATATAGTGGGCGCAATATACTATTTTAAATTGAGGCAAAAATTAAAATATCCAATAATCCACAAACAAAATAAAGAAACACAGTGAGGGGCCGGTGCCCCCAATTAGTCTATTGCGGATCCGTCCCTGTATTCAAGATTTTTGGATGAAACAATTTTTGTTCAGACTTTACTTACCTCGTTGTCGAATTTCAGATTACTATGGCTCATTTCTCATCGAACTGAATGGCTAACAGCCTAACACAAAATATATTTAGATATTTTTTAGTAGAATTGATTTAAAGTTAGAATACGAAGTTTTAGCATTTACAAATTACACAGTTCGATGAATTAGTATTTGTAGCTGCATGCAAAGCATAATCGGTTTACATAAAAAATAGTTATTTTTAGCCGTAAATTATTTTGTTTAGGGAAGTATTAATTTAAGAGAAAATATATAAAATTACATTTTTATCATTTTAAGATTATTTAATATCACTATAAATAAAACGTGGTGTGTTTCTTGGTTCTTACTATGAGAAAAAAAAAGTAATGATAACATTTTAACATTGGTGTTCAAATCGTAACGACAACATTTTAAAAAACTAATTTCCATAAAAAGAATAAATATGAATTTCTTATGCAAAAAAATAAATAAATATGAATTTTAACTTTAATTTTAACATTGGTGTTCAAATCTTAGATAAAGAATAAATATGAATTTTAACGCTGAGAACTAAAAAATTCATATTTATAGAAAGAGGATTAAAATGATTAAATTGATAAATAAATTATAGAAAGAGGATTAAAATGATTAAATTGATAAATAAAAAGAGCATAGTTTACTACTGTTACATTTACGCGATGCTACCAAAACACACGATGCTTGTTTCCCTTGATATGGCAAGCAACGTGAATTAATGCTAATTACAAGGTACGATTATCCAGCTCCAACATTGGTGTTAAACGTGAAATTAATCTTCCTGTTTTGCGACAAGATTCCAGGAAAACAAACAAGATTTGTTGAAGACCATTTTGTTCTTATGGACTGTGGAACACGTAATGTCTCGAAAGGTTTCAATTATTTGTTGCAAGCCAACTATTTGATGATATCTTCTTTCATGATGTTAACCTCATTCATATTCTAGCTTTTATCTATTAAGATAATGGATGATTAAATTTTTTGTCCATAAATATAATGATAAAATCTGTTTGTGAGATGAAAACTTTTGTCACTTGTAAACATTTGTTCAAGCTATATCGTTTTCAGCGTGGGACTCTTACCACACCTCTCACACCCTGGACTAAATATCTAGAGCATGATTTGGGTGGTCCGATAAGGGAAACTTGATAATCAAACAAATTTTGGATAGATTCTAATAACATCTTAGAATTTGTGGATGATTTAACACAACTCTACAAAACTAATTAATTTGTAAGATGAAGAATACCCCACCCACTTATAAACATTTGTTCAGACCATATCATTTTCGGTATAAGAGTACTCTCAAGAGAGGTTGTGTAGCTTTCAATCTTTCAAGTTTCATTAGTTTTTTATTTTATGTCCACAAAAATAATAGACGATTAAGCGTTGTCATTTTTTCTATCATGATTAACATTTTAGCTTAAGTCAATAAAAATCATGAATTGTTAAACATTTTTTCATAAATAAATTGGATGGTAAAGCATCTTTTATAGTTTCTGCCTTTTTTAAGCTTTGTTCATAATTTTTTTTTTAAATTTTCAAGTTGGCAGTGTACACTTCTAGCTTGCGGGGATATTAGAGAATATTTGTTAATTCTCAGTTAAGAATTAGTTAAGTAGTCATCAGTGTAATCTTTTTCATTCCATATGGACCGTATGCATAAATAGAGTCTTTTGTATTCATAACAAATCAGTTGATTAAGCTATCATAAATGAAGTTTCAGTAATAGATACAGCAAAATAGAACATAGCAAACTTAGATTTATGAGATAACTAACTGCTTTAAGATACAGCACATAGTCTTAATTATAACATGGTAATTTCTTAAGATATTGAATTTGTTACCTAACCAAATTTTAATATTTCTAATTACATACTTCATAAAAAAAAATTGTACGTACATACATCGGTTCCCGTCGCATTTGTGTGGGTAAATATGGAAGAATTCTGTTATATATAAAATTTGATCACACCAGAATATAGATCTGTATAGTAATGTTTTTAAGATTACCGTGTTTTCTTCTGTTCCCCTGTCTACCGTACCAATTCTCTATTAAATGTAAATAACCATACAAGGCAAGCTACTACCTATTTATGGATCATAGTGTCCTTATTTTTTGCTTTAAAATTCTATTTCAACTTCAACAATTTCTTTCTTACAGCTTAAACTAGCTGGCCTATTAACCAATGTGGCAATGTCTGCCTCATTTAGTACAATTGTTACCAGAATATCAACTATTAATATTTTCACACATTTACTATTTAACTTGCAACTTTTTTTATCAGTATTTATTATCCACCTACATGTAACCCTAACAACTGCTTTTTTTTAGGCCAACTAGAGTATTATCACGAGTAAACTACAGAGACTAATCATATGAGATAATTGAGATTTGTTTAAGAGGGTTAAACTCTTTCAACTGGTGTTTATCCATGCTCACCAAGTCGGAAATCATTGAACCTCCACCATGTTAGTGTGTTAAGTGTTAGTTAGAAGTTCCACGTTAGTGTTGTTCAGAACTTCAGATACTTAACTATCAATGACTTGTGTCATAGCATATAATTGGTACTAATAATTGATTTTTTTGTTCATAGCTTGGATTACTTTAATTATTAATTCTAATGAAGATGTAAATTGCTAAAGTACATGTTTGGAAATCCTTTAAACAAATGTTAAACATACCTTTGAGCGAATCTAACTCCCTTAATGGAATGACTTAAACATCATATCCATAATAATATACAATGCACAACTTGTAATTTAGAATACAAGTAGATTCTTATGGGATCCTATAATGGCATATAGAGACTGGTAGACCAGTAACTCTTTCCCTACACATGCCCAAGGTGTGACTAATTTTTTGCATTGTTTATTGTAATAAAAGTTGACACGGAATCTTCCAAAATGAGATAAGTTTGTTGGGGGTTGAGTCTTAGCAATATTGTTGACATTTGCATTTTAGTCCTTCCCCCACACAGTACGTACTAACTCTCTTCTTATATAAAGTACCTTCTTAATTTGAATTTTACACACATTCATCAAACATTAATTCATTAAAACTCCAAACACATACAAGCTCTCTTTCTTTCTCTCTCTTCTCTCTAATGGAGTTTCTCACTTTACTTTTTATTTTTACAACAATGCACTTGTGTTTCCTGATCTGGAAAAAATTTGATCAGAGAAGGGACCAAGAGTGTTACATATTAAACTATCAATGTTACAAGCCAGGTGATGAAAGAAAACTTGGAAGTGAAAAATGTGGAAAGATTATAGGAAACAATGAGAATATTGGTCTTGATGAGTGCAAGTTCTTCCTCAAAGCCGTTGTCAACTCAGGCATTGGTGAGGAAACTTATGCTCCAAGAAACTTCATCGAAGGCCGAACTGTAAACCCAACGATGGAAGACGAAGTGGAGGAGATGGAAGAGTTTTGTAAGGACAGCATTGCAAAACTTCTAAAAAAATCAGGCATTTCACCTTCGGAGATCGATATTCTTGTGGTAAATGTATCTTTATTCTCTTCTGTGCCTTCTTTAACTTCAAGAATCATTAACCATTACAAAATGAGAGAGGATATAAAAGCTTATAACCTATCTGGTATGGGTTGTAGTGCTAGTCTAATATCATTAGACGTTATTCAAAACATTTTCAAGTCACAAAAGAACAAGTATGCTCTTTTGTTAACATCAGAGTCTCTTAGTACAAATTGGTATTCAGGAAACAATAGGTCAATGATTCTTGCAAATTGTCTTTTCCGTACCGGCGGTTGTGCAATTCTTCTCACAAATAAAAGATCCTTAAAACACAAAGCTATACTGAAGTTGAAGTGTCTAGTTAGAACTCATCATGGTGCTAGAGATGATGCTCATAACTGTTGCAGTCAAAAAGAAGATGAACAAGGTAAACTTGGTTTTTACCTAGCTAAAGATCTTCCAAAAGCAGCCACAAGAGCTTTTACTGATAATTTAAGGGTGTTATCACCTAAAATTTTACCAGCAAGGGAATTACTTAGGTATATGTTAATGTCACTCATAAAAAAAGTGATAAAATATTTTGCTCCAAAGTCAGCTGCAAGATGGTTTGGAACAAGTAACAAATCACCAGTGAATTTCAAAACTGGTGTTGATCATTTTGTGCTCCACACTGGAGGAAAAGCAGTGATAGATGGAATTGGGATGAGTTTAGATCTGAATGATTATGACCTAGAACCAGCAAGAATGTCCTTACATAGATTTGGTAACACATCAGCAAGTAGTTTATGGTATGTGTTGGGGTATATGGAAGCTAAGAAGAGGTTGAAAAAAGGTGAGAGAGTATTGATGATAAGTTTAGGTGCTGGCTTTAAATGCAACAGTTGTTATTGGGAAGTAATGAGAGATGTTGTTGGTGATGATAGAAATGTGTGGGACGATTGCATTGATTACTATCCACCACACTCTTTGGCCAACCCATTCATGGAGAAGTACGGATGGGTTAACAACATTGAAGATCCAAGCACTTTCAAACTCAAACTTGCTGAGTTTCTTCTCAGTCTTAAGTGAGATTTCATTATATTCATATCAATCAATTATTATAAGGTACTACTTTTACATGTGTTGTATTGTATTTTATCTCATTTTTAAAGAAAAAGGAAGAATAGAAAGATTTCGTGTCTCTTTTTTAATTAACAGAAATCAATCATGATTATTATGCTTTTGGATTTTATTACAATTTTTATGTTCCTTACTCAATAAGGTGTTCTTTTTCTGATTTTTGTATTATATGATAACTGAAACCTACCATAGTACTTGTTTAAATTAAAGGAAATGTTATCGAGTGTTTAGGACACTCGTTAAAGGCTTTAAATGGTAAAGTTTTTACACAAACTTGTATAATCAATGTATTGAAAATTAAAATATTTGTTTTTCTTTTTAAGGAATAATTTCTTATTTTGAAATCCCTAAATAGTGATTTAAATGTACTTATTAACAAGACCTAAACAGTGTCCTGAGAACATTGCTTAAGCAACTAAAACAAGTAATTTTTTATAAAAAGTGATATTATTATTTAATCAAAAGTCAAAATTTATATTTTTAAAATGAATTTTCTATTTATAGTTTCTTTAGTCATTGCCCTGATGACACTGGTTAACAAGACCCTTAAATTAAATAACAAGTGTATCACAGTTTCTTTTTACCTGTGTTTTGTTGGATTAATTTTTTAACTTTTTTTTTTTTTTCCACAGATTCTCTACATTGAAGGAAATCTTATTGATACATGTGAGACACTAAGCGTGGATACATTTTTCAATTGAAATTCAAACTTTCGTGGGCTAGCATTTTCTATGAAACCCAAACTTGTTGGTGTATTTGATTAAATATTAGCATATAGGATTGTGTTAATATTTTTTCTGTTTTGAGAGAAAAAAAAAAGTTGTAACATAAAGTATTGTTCTTGTTTTACTAAATACATGTAATTTTCATTCTTTTAAAAAAAAAATATAATTTTCATTCTTCTTGAGTAGATAGGATATATGTTGAGTTTTGATGGGGTTGTGTGCATGTATACTTTCTTTTTCTATGTATATGTAATTTTCAATATTATTCCAAAGAAATAAAAGTATATGCAATTTTCAATAGATAAGTTTATAAGAGGAAAAGACCCTACTTCAACTTCAAGGTTACATCATATCATACTACCAGTTATGCAACTTTACACTAGCATCATCTATCAGGGCCGGTGCATGTCAATTTCCTCCAAATCCATTACATTAATTTTGTGTTTTTGTTTCAGGGCAAGGGACGGATTTGAATTTGAAATGTCAGACAACAATTAAATATATAACTAATTATGTTCTTTTTTATTTATTGAAAATTCAGACAAAATGACATTTCAACTCTTAAGGACAATAGTCCCGAATGATTTGAGCAACGGATCAACGGATCAGGTTTGAAAATTAAGATTTAAACTCAAATTCTTCCAAACTATTTATTTTAAATAGTCTTATTGTTAAAAGATTTGTATTGCTTCCAAACATTGATGGACGTTAGCCATAGTTGATTTTAGTCTAAATTTTGCATAACTCCTACATAGTTAAATTGTTTTTAGAGTCTTATAAGTGCGGCTCAAATGTAAAAGGTTGTAGAATTATTTGATGTGTTAAGCAAGAATTTCAACCTCTCATACTCTTTTTATTTTTTTGTACTTGGTTTGTATGAATTTCATCGTTAGGTTTTTAAAAGATTTTTTTTAGACTATAAATTTTGTTGTGTTTCTCATCCTTTATAGTAGTCAAAGCCATTTATATTTCCTCCAATTGATATTATTTTTAACATGTTTTTTTCGCTTTGACATTTTGTAATATTCTCTTTCTTTGTGTCAAAATTAGAGGTGAGAATGTCTACCAAAAAATTTGGAGATTAATTTCTATTATAAAATAACAGGTGGGATTAATTTCTCTTTGGGATGCATCTAATCAAATCATAATAAATAGTTTTCTGTAAATATATATTAGGAACTAACTTAAAAATAGCATTTTGGAACGATTTGATTGGATTAATGTGTGTAACAAAATTATAGTGCCCATTTATAGAAATTAAATCCAAAATATATAGGTGAGGGTAGTTTAGATTGCACAATTAATATCATTTATGCATTGCTCACACAATTTATTTTTTGACTCATTGCCCCCCACGACCTAAAATCTCTTGATCCGTTCACCCCTATGAGAAATAGATCAATGGTTCCATGACATGGTAAAAGCAAAATCAAGAAAAAAGGGGGCAGCATCCATGTTCCTATAGAGGTTTGGGTCCCCCTATGTACCTTGAATGTGAGACGTTGATTTTACTTTTAAAATACATTAATTTTAAGACCTAAGGAATGACAACTTGCTAAATATGTCGATGCTTGAAACATGTGCACAAAAGTTTGTGGCCCCTAAAATGATGAGATTTTAAATTTTTGAGAAATGATATATGAACAACTATTTTATGATAACTCTCTCTTTCATACTTACATTATGTTTTTATTCTCTTTCTTTCTTTTTCTCTTCATTATTTTTGACCAATAAAAAGAGAGGAAAAAGAAGTTGTCATGATAGTTGTCAAAAATAATTGTTCAAATATCATTACTCTAAATTTTTACTCCATATATCCTAGCATCTAATGTGTTTTGGATTTTACTTTTACAATTGCTAAAAGTGTTTGTGATTTACAATGAACTGATGCTAAAAAACCTCTAAAAAAATTTGATCGGTGTTCACCTTAAAGTGATTTAATCAGTGCTGATTCGATAAAATAATTTGATTGGTGTTCAACATTAAAGTGATTCAATTGATGTTGATTCGACACAAATAACTTGATTAGTGTTCCAAGTTAAAGTGATTTAATTGCCATGATACGACACAAAAAAGGCAAAACAAACTTGAGTTTTGAAACACAGTCATTAAAAAAAAAACCTTTTGACATAGATAAAGACTAATTGGTTGGGTTTACCGTCACAATCTCCATTACAAGGATATGAGTTGTATTATGAAATTATACTTACAATTAATTGCCGTTGTTAGCATAGGCGCGGAGGCACCACCCAGCTCATTAACCCACTTAGAAAGAAAAAAATTTTGGGCAAACTCAATTATTTTTCACACGCGTACAACAAAAGTCACTTGGCGATGTTGATATTATTCAAACATTCACCGCAAAGAGGTTTCAGAAAGGTCATTTACCTCCTAATTTTATTTAGCACACTATTGGTAGGTTATATTTCATCTCTCTTATTTCAATTTGTACTTTTGTTGACAAAATGACGAACCTCTTTTATTTCGATTTATGACTATTTATATATACTATGACTATTTCAAATAATAACATAAATAATATCAAAATAGTTGGTTTTTTCTTTTCCAGTTATACTCCATAACAAATTTCGTTATAAGAATACCATATTTTTTGTGTCATCAAAATTTTATAAAAATAATTATACGCATTATGCAACACTAAAATAAAATTATACGTATTAACGTAACAAAAACACAGACAGACGGACATAAAGTATTACTCTAAACTCTAATATGTGCATATATATTTCATAAAAAAATACCGTTTATAATTTTTAAACGTTAGCGCAATAAAAAGAGTGGAAAAATGGGCACGTGAGTTCCCGTCTTTTCGCTAGTATATATTATGTCACATGTGAAGTTACGATAAATTTTTTGCCCAAACTCTATAAATTTCTTGGCTCTGCCACTAGTTGTTAGAGTTTTAACTTTCAAGTTATTTTCAAACATTAATTCATTGTATACCATACAAGACACTTTCCCTCTCCAAACACAGTTTTAATCGCATTTACAGCCTAACAAATCTTGAAGACAATATCAAAATAACTTCAACATTTTTTTGAGAGAAAAATAATAACTTCAACATAAAATTAGACATTTATTTTATTCTTATATGTATTATTATGTTAAAAATCTTACATTTAATAAGGTATAGTTTGAACATATGTTCATATATTGGAATCTTCACTTTATAAGACAAATTTATATTGTCCTCTAAAGTAAGACAGATTTATATTGTCCTCTAAAAAAGAGATAGATTTATGTAGTTGAATTAAACCAATTCAAATTCTGAATTGGTACCAAAACCTAAAATATATATTGAGTCATTCGTTATTATTTCAATATGTGTTTATAAATAGAAGCAATGTATATCTCACAATTCGATTATATAAGGTTTTGTATATTGAGTTAGATACATTCTAAATACTAACATATTACGAGCCTTTGAATGATAGTATTCACTATATATAAACTCTAGTGACATTAAGAATTGATTTGGATTTGGCAGATTGTACGGTGAGCTTAAATAATAAGTAATGGGTAGTGTTAACTTGTGCATCTAAAAATGGAATTAAATCATAAATTATGTTTTGAAAAGATAAGATTTTAAATTTACAAAATATTAAATGTACAATTTCCAACAAAATGTTCACATCTTTAGTTTCTTAACTTGTGCCCACGTTGAGGGCACAAGTTAACATTTCCCTATTATTAAAAGGCTTATCACGGAAACTTTGATTTAAGTATAGGTTTTGATAATCCCAAATTTAAAAATTATTCCTTCATAAAATTAAACATTACAAATTTCAATGCAATGAATGCACATATTTTCATAAAAGCTTATTATTAAATGTCTTTAAAGAGTGTATAGAAGACACTCGTTAGTATTTTTGTGTAAGTATGTATGTGTTGCAACATCTATTGGTGTGATAGACAACTATTATACATACCGAGTCAAAATCCTCTCCATGAGTTTATCGCTTTCCTACCATTTAATTTTTTATTTTGCCATTTTGGTTAATCATAAATATTTATTAATTTTAAATTATGTACTTTTTATTATAGAATTGAAATGTTGATTTTTTTTTTATTATGATGATGGTGTTATACTATCTATATATGTTATTTTAATATTTGGTAAACCCTTACAAGTTTACAAGTCGAGTTTACATAAGTTAAATGAGTTAACCGAGTTTGACAACCCTACAAGTAAGTTTATGTGGATGTAAAAGTTTTCCCTAATTGAGGGGGAGCATAATGAATTGATAACCCACATTTGAATGAGAGATTTGTGTAGCAAGTGTGATGTGGGACTCTCACATTGCTTAGAAAAATGAAGCCTAAACATTTAAAAAAAAAAGATGATTCATCAATGCAATGTGTTAATGTTTTGAATAAATATGTGATGTCAATTTACTTCTGCGATGGTTCTTGATTCATATAGATCATCCTCCAAAGTCTCCCATGATTCAACACTTGTGAGTCAACCTGGTTTCATGTTTCAACTCACCGTTAAACTACTTTTTTTAAAAAACAAATATATTTAATGGTATGTATAGTGTGTACGAGGATAAATGAATTATACTAATTGTTGGTGTTGGTTGAAAAAAATACATATTGAAAAAAATTCTACATTACTTAGAATTGTAAAGGAAGATGAAGACCAATGTATTCTATATCGACTCTAGTTCTTCATTACAAGATATACCAAATAGTGGTTTGAGACTAAATATTTGTTTTGGAGGATGCTAGTGTATTAGATTTTATTTTCAAATCTCATTTTGGAATTTCCATCACATATTTAAGTGTTGTGATTGTTTTTCTTTATTTTATCGATGCCGCTTTTTTTCAACATCAATATTATTGTACTTCGAAAGTATTTTTGCTTTGTTTTGAGGTAGTACTTTGAGTATTATTATGCCATTCTATTACTTAATAATTGTGATATACTCCCTCCGGTCTCAAATATAAGAAAAGATTCTTTTTTTAGGTTCATTGAATGATTAATGTATCTGTTTTATAATGTAGACCAGATACATTAACTACTCAATGAACCTAAAAAAGGAATTTTTTTCTTCTTATATTTGAGACCGGATGGAGTATAAAATATGGCACTTTATGCATGACGTTGGGTAAATATGGGATAGCAATATAAAAAGGACTTCACAAACCAATAACAAACGTTAGAAGCATGACACCATAGAATAATAACATTGGACCAGAAAGGAACAGATACCAAACCAGAAAATCTCAACACAACACAAGTAATGAACTGAAAAAGCGGAAAATCAGTTGAGAACTAAAACAACATGAGAAATGAGAACAGAACAAACGTCATACGGTATGGTTGGTTGGTTGGTTAATGAATAAAGTGTCTTTCATGTTACAGAACATTTGCGTGTGCCAAATCCATGTGGTGGCCCCCACCACCAGGTAGACATGTGCAGCTTGTGATCAAAGAAAAATCTATTAAACTTCCTAACCAATTTAATGCCATATACTTGAACCTACTGGGATAGGGGTATACTGTGTTTCATCATCATTAAAGTTATGAACGGTTGTGAAATTTATAAACATTAAATGTCGAAATTTTGTGAATTGCGGGTTTGAATTTACTATCCAGTTAGGGCTACAATGAACCCTGTGTTTGTGTCAATTTAAACATATTTGCATTAGACTTGATTCATGAATCAAAATATTTGAACTTTAAGTTATATATAATTTAACTTGTTTGGTTTATAAGTTAACTCGGTTTCTTTAAAAAAAAAAAATTTGACTCAATTATACATAATTCTATATTTGAGTAGGTATAGTGTTGTTGACTTGAGACTCTGAGTGCGCTAGTTTTAGTTTCGATTCTCTAATGATAATTCTGATGGACAGATTTGACTTCTTCAAAAAATTATTCTATATATTTTTTTTCTACATATGTCATATTAATGCAAGTCGTCTGAAATTTATATTTGTATCTATATTTTGTAAGTTTGAGGATAACTTTTATTTGAATTAAATTTTTGCCTTTTCAATAAAACATTAATTTAAAAGGTAAAAGATCTAGATTTCTTTATTTTTTTGACAAATAACAAATTTGATTTATGAATTTTTGTAAGTTTGAGGATAACTTTTATTTGAATTAAATTTTTTCCTTTTCAATAGAACATTAATTTAAAAGGTAAAAGATCTAGATTTCTTTGTTTTTTTGACAAATAACAAATTTGATTTATGAATTATGTGATTAGAGTAAATAAGCTGAATTGAGTTGATAAACTTGAAAATGAGTTGAGTTCGAGCAAAAAAATAAGTTTGTACTAAACCCGAATCAATTTTTAATATGAACTATAATTGTTATCGAGTCGAGCTGAGGCAATTTCGTCTCGGTTTGTTTTCAGCCTTATCTCCAACTTATAAAAATGTACTTGCAATTCCTTAAAAAAGTGTACTTACAACCTTTCATTGTCAAAAATAATGTTATACTTGGTGAATATTTGTTTTTGTGGCGAAAAGAATTGACTTTGAATAGATTGATTCCGTAAAATTTATTTTAGATAAAAGTGGGTTGAATGTAAATTGATTTGTTTTTGGATGTATTTATATAAAAATAGATATAACAATAAATTTAAGGCTAAAATCAATTGTAGAAAATAAAAGTTACAAATTCCAACTTCAATCAATTCTACAAGCAAAATCATTTTCTTTTAAATCATTCAAACATGATAAAATCAATTCTACAATATTTAAAAATAACTTTTGAACCTCCAAAATTGAAACCAAACATATGCTAAGTAACATAATTGTTTTTTTAGTAGCTTTTATTTTTTGCGATGTTTATTTTTAAGTAGCATGGTGACTAGAAATTTACCTTTTTTTAAGTTTAATAAGTGAGATGTTAGATGTTCGAACCTCGACCGTCGCGTATAGTATTCAATATCCATACCAATTGGTTAAGCTTACGGAGACAAAATATTAGTAAAAAAAAAACATTTTATTAAAAAAAAACAAAATTGTCTCAAATAAAAAGCTATTAAGAATAACTTTTCCAATTTTTTTTCTTTCTAAAACAAAGAAATAACACGTGAACTAATTATAAATCATTTTTTTAAATAGTAAACAAACAAAATAACTTCAATGTTTTTTTTAGTTAAAACAACCGCGCACTTTTTTTTTTAAAATGGTCTCCTTTATAAACTAAGGATCACAATCTAATATCTATAGCCAATATAATTCACTCATTAGACACGAGGGAAATAAGGGGAAAGAGATGAAGTATATGTCAAAAACCAACGTGGGGCACAAGTGAGTTGGTCTGGCAAGAGCATGAGCAAGTATATTTATTGGTTAGAGGTGTTGAATTTTGGCCTGGCCAAATGGACTGAACTGATTGACCTGTAATTCATGATGGTTAGAGGTGTTTCATCTCTTTATCATTTATAAGGAGATAAAGAGATCAAAAAATAATCCCATGCAACCCATAATGGTTGAGTTGAGCTTGATAATTTCCAAGTAATTGTTTTAGAGATGAAGTATATGTTTGACATATATATACCCCTCCAACAATTTCTTCATTAATGTTTCCAGCATTTTACACTATTTTTATTTAGATTAAATTATTATGTGTTTAAACTACACGTGGTTTAAATTACACATCTGAGTTGCACTAATGGGTTACATACATAGTTTTGTGCAAACCTAGTAAACACGTAAATATAAAAATATGTTATGGGACTATATATATTACAATTATAGTCTCCCACCTCTCACTTTTGTGGTTTTGTAAAATCTAACAAATTGAATAATGAATATGAATATTATTTTCAACTGTGACATTTTTCCTTTATTTTACGGATTAATCAACTTATTTCATTCAGGGCCGGCCTAAAGGTAAGGTCACCAAAACCCTAACTTTAGGCCTCCCAACAAAAATTCATTTTTTTATTAGATTTTACAAGCAAAAATGCCTTATATTCTAATAAAAAAGACCGCATACATTCAACTTTACTTTAGACGCCGCTTGTTTTTAAAAATTATTAGGCCGGCCCTTATTTCATTTCATCTTGAATCAAGTGGATAATGAACAAATTATTAGGAGCATCGAACAAAGTAAGTTGGCCGGCTGACAACATATATTAATTATCTAGATATATTATGAGCAACCATGTATATTAATTTTCCCCTAAAAAGAAGTTACACCTTGTAACCCTCAAATTGTGATAAAAAAAATCCTTCATATATAAAACAATATCAGTTGGTTAATTAGACTCAAAGATGACATTAAGATAACTCAAATTAGTAATGGAAAGCTTGTAAGAGACCAAAAGCTTCTCCTTCACTTTAACACAAGAAATCAGGTGGATGTTATGAAAAAGCCATTCACATTCATAATACTCAATTTGGTAATTCAACTATATTTTCTAAATATTAACACAACCCATCAAAAACTTTAAAATATGTTCCACTGTTCTCACGACTAAATGATGCTCTAAGACAAGTGTCCATTCCAACATGAGAATTATAATAAGGGAATTACTTTTCCCACCCTGTGGCTTTCCTCACGCCCCCTATTTTTTTTTTCAAAATTACTCCTGGTCTGGATTTCGTTTTCCCTATTGACCGATCATATGACCCATGATGGATTTTCAAAAAGGCCTCTTTCTATGAAAGGCCAACGATGGAAACACATCGTTGTGGAAGAGAAGAGGAGAAAGAAGAAGATGTGACTATTTTTGAGAAAATGAAGGCTATTTATAGGGGAGGGAGGGTTAAAAAAACGTGTGGGAAGCCATAACTACAGTCAAAAAACGTGTAAAAACACGTTTTTTGACTTTACCACCGTTCAAAAACGTTTGAAAAACGCTTTGTTTGTGGTGCAGACCACCGGTCAAAACTTCTGGTGCAGTCCGAATTATATAATCCGGATTACACATGGATTTCGGATTACATATTTCGGAAACATACGATTATGGCGTGGACCAAAGGGAAACTTGGGACTTTGTAAATGGTGAGTGTTGGTTCGGATTTTAGAATCTGGATTGCTTCAGCATTGGATTCTTTTTTGTGGCCCAAATTGCACCGACAATTTTTGTGGTCCACAACGTCTAGATACCTGTATAAATAGGGGTCCCTGTTTTCATTACAAGTAAACTACACCATAAAAAAAACATCATGGGATTCCCTGCCTTTGATCCGAGTACCAAGCTAGCAGCAGTTTACTACAACGGTGGAACACCACCCCATCTGTTTAGGATTCGCAACGATGTCACCCTCTCCAGGCTGAAGGATGAGTTGGATCAAATCAACCGTCAACTCAACCACAGAGACACGAGAAGGGTGGTCGTGTTGACTATCGATGTCTATTTTCCGACTCAGCCGGATCTCTTCGTTTCAGCCGGATGAAACTCACAAACGATGACGACGTGACAACCATGTTTTGCTCAGCACAGTACTAGAGGACCGATCGAGTTGGACGCTTCGTTGGTTAGATCTACTGAATAAATTCTGAAAAGTTTGCATCGGCCCAAGAACTACGAAGAGATCAGGGCTCTGCTGGAGGGACTAGAGGAGGAAGAAGTTAGTTTAGATGATCCGTGATAATGTGCTATGTTTTAATTCATCGCGTGTTTTATGTTGTTTTAATTGTGTGTTAGTTATGTGTTGTTGGATTAAGTCGTTGCATTATGTTTTGAATGATATATATATTATTTAAACTTTCATTATGTATTAATTTACGTCAAAGATGTTCATTTAATCGATAAAATAAAATAAAAATATGCATTCCAGATTATGAAATTCGAATTCACCTTAGGCGTAAGTGTGTTCCGGAAAACGAAATCTGGAATACCAAGAGTTTATATGGTCCACAACATCCAAGGACCTCTATAAATACACCATCTCCGATTTTCAGCTTCAATACCAACAAAACACACAAACACACCAAAGAAAACCATGCAAATTTTTTTCATTAAGCTGAGGATCTTTCTCACGCTGTCACAAATAGATAGCTCTCTATTTGACGGCGTGATGAAGATCTTTGTAATGCCCCGGATTTTGGTCCAAAACATTACGCCTAAATCATTTTCATTTTTAGAAAATCACTACTACTTTTGTTTCTTTAAGAAAAATAAGACTATTTTTTTTTCCCTTCAATCAATCGGTAATAAATTCTTAATAAATCCTACACGAAATTCTTTATATAATTTAATTAAAATTCTTAAACTAAATATCCTTCAAAATTACATCTAAAATTACAATTCAATTAAAAACCCAATTTGTGTCCCCGTCGCGCTTCAAGTAAAACACCAAAGTAAACACGTCTCTTCATGTTCATGGGTACCTAAAATGTTGGTGTAAAGGGTCAATTTCCTTATCCAAATTGGTTCATACTCAAAGCACAAGAAACAATGTTATAAAATAGATGATATCAAAACTTCTCAATCAAAAAGAAATAAGAAGAATACATCCAAGTTATATCATTTAGGGGTAAAATTCACACACATTTCTTTTGCAAAAAAATTAGTTTAATCAATTATCAGAACACAAAAATATAACGGACTCAAATGATATGATGCATAAGATGCATGCTCCTAAAAACTACATGATCCGGATATAATTCCCGCCACTAAGGCATCCACACAGAATATAATTGTAATCATGCCACTAAGACATCCACACAGATGCATATGTCATGCATGATCATGAAAATGCACACCAAATCCCGCCACTTAGGCACACAATGCAATATGACATTTACCCGCCACTAAGGCACCACACAGAAATAATTATATATCTCACATCACCATAAACATGATCAAAAACAATCATTCCAATAAAACTCACATTTTCATCTCTTTTCATTTTCCTTAATTAATTAAAATCTAACATGTCTTTCTCAACATCACAAAAACATACAAATATCATTCCACATCACATCATACACAACTATCATATAAAACTATATTAAAATAACAACTCTTATAAAATATTAGATTTTACCACGTAAAGAAATATTTTAATTGTTTTTCTTTTTAAAAGACAAAAATTGATACCACTATTTAATAACATAGTCCTAACACTTAGTAAGAAAGTATGGGAAAAAAGCCCTTACCTTATACGCTTTATTCCTTAACAAGACTTCTAGTTGCACACAACCTAACGAGGCTTCTAGCTAGTTCAACAAAAGAGCTTGCAATAGAGAAAGAACTTGAAACTTCAAAAAGGAGACATAGTATTAGGGGCAAAGTGGAGGCAAGAGGAACAAGAGAAAAATAATGAGAAGGTCTTACCTTGATGTTACATGCAATTTGAAGGAGAATAAGACTTTGGAATTTATTTTCAATGAGCAAGTGGGTCATTGAGAGAGTTTCAAGAGAAATCGAAACTAGAGAAGATATATATATTGTTATATGCACATATATGAGTGAGGGGCAGCGCTACCGGGAAGTGAATCAATGAGAATATATCTCAATTCTCCAAAAGCGTGTAAAATTAAAATGAAAGAGTCTGAGGGAGGGAGTGTGGCGTTTTGCTGTTTTATGTGTGTTGAGACATAGCAAAATTGAGGACTAGTGGGAATCAAAAGTAGAGGAAACGTGGGTTAATGCTTTAAGACTAAGTCTTGGTGAGGTGTGCATGATAGTACTAGCTTGCAGCAAAAATTAAGGATAAACATGACTTAATCTACATTTTTAGTTTCACGTGTTATTAGTGTTATTCCACTGACTTGTTTATCATACTAAGCAGTTAACCACCCAACCTACACACACGTTTTCTTCTTTCTCTAACTAACTCCCATCTATATATTTATTTATTTTTCCTTTCTCTGGTTTCATGCCGTCACCATATATATACAAATTCTTTTAATAACTAAAACTATTAAAATAAGTTCCTATTAGGATAACTGCATTTACTAAATACATATATGGTACTAATCTAAACTAGCATATTATACCTTTAAGTAAAATAAATAGACTCAAATATCAATCATTCAAAATAACCTCTAACACAAAGACAAAAAATAAACAAGTAGGAGGTTAGCCAATCATAGTCACACTAAATTGATAAATAAAATAACTAGACAAATAATAAATCTCAATGTTCCAATTAATTAAATACAAATAGAGGGGGTTACCACATATAATATATATAAAATATCGGGATGTTACAATCTTCAGCATGCTGTCAAAAATACAAACAAACACACCAAAAAGACCATAGCAAATTTTTGTCATTGTGCTGAGGATCTTTCTCATGTTGTTTTAAATATATAGATCTCTATATATCAGCATGATGAAGATCCTCAGCATGCTATCAAAAATATATAGATACTCCTTGGTGCCTCCTTGATAGATAGATAACTCAAAAATATCAAGAGGTTTCTATGAGTTCGGTCCTACTGCCTGCCAGATGAATATGTCATTTGGCAAGGCAGCAGGATCGAACTCAAAGAAATCCTCTTGAAAACACCTTCCCAAAAGATTCAACATTTCTGTTATTATGTTTTTTTTACTGTTAATTTGTCTTATGTTGCTTCTATTTATGTTATGTACCTTTGTTCTATTTTTTTCCAAGGCATTCGTAACGAAAACGGTCCAAATAAAGGGTCTGGTGCAGTTCAGACTTTATAATCCGAAACATCTTCATGCATTCCAGACCAGGGATATTTTTGGATTTTTTGCACGGCGCGCGAGAAGGCAGTAGGGTGGGAAAAGTAAAACTCTTATAATAATCAAATAATCAAATGAGAATTATAATAATCAAAGTATTATCAATAGGAAAATGTTAAAAAAATGTTCTTAGAGCATTGGTTAAAGGAACAAAAATAGAAATATTGTGTTGAAATGGGGAGTCAAGATCCTCTCCATTTATTTCCCTCTCCATTTTCTCCATTTAAAGAGATAAAGACACATAAAAAGTAAAAAATAATTAATGATGGTAGGACCATCTTAATGATAGGACCCACCATCTAATTTTTGTGTTTATCTCTCTCCAAATTGCATATTCCATTTATTATTATAAATGAAGAGGGTCTTAACCCTGAAATGGGGTGAAAAGTAATGATTAAACTTTTTAAAGGTTTAATAATTATTGTTTCCAATGCAAAACTACTATTTTAAATTTTCTTAACAAGTCCCTTAGAGCATCCACAATGGAGACACTCATTTTTGAGTTTTTAAATGGGTCACATGTGTACACATCTCTTATATAATTTTTTAATAGTAGTACCTAATAAGCATTTAATTCCTCCAACAGAGATCTCACTCAAATTTTTAAATGGGACCTATTAAAATTCAAACCAAATCAAACTAAAAAAGTATCTGGTTTTTTCTGGCTTGGTTCAAAACCAAATTGAACCAGCCTAAACTAATATAGTTTGGTTTAGTTCTCGATTTTTTATTTTGAGATACGAAGAACCGATGAACAAAATTAAAGTCCAACGCCCTTCAAAAAAAAAAATTAAGTCCAACATAAAATACTTATTAATACATTTACCTTCTCTCATCTCCCATTTCATCTCATCACTCAAATTCTATTTTATTTCTACCAAAAAAAGGAACTCTAGTAGCTAGCCAGACCAAAAATCCTTTACACATATGTTTGTATATGAATTAAATCATATTCACACACAAAAAAAAATTAAATCATATTCACACACAAAAAAAAATTAAATCATACAATTTGTAACCAATATTGCACATATTAACCGGGGAAGTAATAGTAAAAAAATTGGTGTTAACCGTTAATGACATTGACATTTCCCTCGCGCCAATACGGAAAGGAAAAAAAAAAAAGAGCAATGATAACTTTTGTGACAACCTACCTTTTTTCTCTTTTTATTGGTCAAAAACAATAGAGAGAGAAAAAAGAAGAGAGAGAATAAAAACATAATGTGAGTATGAGAGAGAAGGTTGTACAAAAATTGTCATAAAATGGATGTACAACTATCATTTCTCAAAAAAAAAAAAATGTTCTGCGTGGGTTGTTCTCTTATTTCAGTTTCTCATATTTCATTGGCCACAACAACCTACGGGTTTTGTCTCTTTCTGTCTCTCTCAAACATATATTTTTTCGAAATATTTCCGACCACCTTTGCAGATGTTGCTTCCTTCACAACCAAATCTTTGTTATACATAGTTTTCACGGTGGTAGAAAGAAACTAGCACAAAAGGGTTGAGGAGGTTTTTTCTTCAACCCCAAGGTTTTTTTCATCTTCAAGCTCATTTTTTCCTTTATCATTTCTTAGCCATAATGATGATTTAACCAATACAATGAACCTATTCTTGCCTCTTTTTTTTTTTTTTGTCTTTTTCCAAATTTTGTTTTTGGGTTGTTTTGGTTTTTTTGAATATAAACCTTCCTTTTCTCTCCTTTTCTTTTTACAAACAATGATAATGTTATAAAAACATAACCTAGTGCAATGATTTTAACCCATTTTTTGTAATTCTTTTTTGTGTTGTGATCAGATTTCACAATGATTTTGATGATCATATTCCCCTATGAGTTGTTGTGCTGTGAAAGATGCTTGTGTTGATATGGGATTTTGCTAGAAGAAAGAAAAGAAAGTTTTTGATAGGAGATTTTTCAAGATGGGTGAATCAAACATGGCAACACCAATGGTGCACACACCTAGGAAAAAAATGACAAAACAATTGACTGGAAAAAGGGATGATACACCTTTGCATTCTGCAGCAAGATCAGGGAATTTAGATGTTGTGAGGGATATTCTTAATGATGCTCAAGAGGATGAATTGCTTGAATTTTTGGCTAGGCAGAACCAAGATGGAGAAACAGCTCTTTATGTTGCTGCTGAGTATGGTTATATTGATGTTGTTAGGGGAATGATTCAATATTATGATCTTGCTGGTGCTGGAATTAAAGCAAGAAACGGTTTTGATGCATTTCATATTGCTGCTAAACAAGGAGATATAGGTATTTTAAACATCTTTGTTGTTTATTTGTTTGTTCCGTGTGATTTCTAAGAGTAAGTAGGCATTTTAGTCTTTGAAATTATGAGGATTAGTCAATTTAGCCTCAAATTTATGAAATAGCAGCTTAGTCGCGTTAATTGAACAATGTCGGTCAATTTAATCTTTTTTTCCTTCAAATTTAACACCTTCATTTTAAAGGTTATATTCTTGTCTTGAGCAGTTGGTTCAAGTTCTGCTACGCTAGCCACTATTTGACAACAATGTGTACTAATTAGTGTATCATGGAACACTAACAATATGTTCAAATACTGCAAAGCTATAGCGTTTTAGTGTTGCTAATTGCAATGACCGCTATTTGATAACATTCATCTTCATGTTGCAAGAGACTACTCAAGTCAATATTTAGGTCTTTCATTGGTTTCAATAGATGTTTATTAAACAAGTATTTTGATAAATGGACGCAATTGATTGATATTCTTTAAGTTAAGGGTTTAATTGCTATTTAGTAAATTTGAGGGACTAAATTGAACAACTATTACAATTTCAATGACTAGAATGCCTATTTACTCATTTTTAAAGGGAATCTCATTATCTGAAATATTTTTGCTTTGTTGCAGACATATTGAAGATCCTTATGGAGGTTCATCCTGAATTGTCAATGACAGTGGATCCATCAAACACAACAGCTTTGCATACAGCTGCAACACAAGGACATATTGAGATAGTGAAATTCCTATTGGAAGCAGGAAGTAGTTTGGCAACCATTGCTAAAAGTAATGGGAAAACGGCGCTTCATTCTGCTGCAAGAAATGGACATTTGGAGGTTGTGAAAGCACTTCTTGAGAAAGAGCCAGGAGTTGCAACAAGGACTGATAAGAAGGGCCAGACAGCACTTCACATGGCAGTAAAGGGACAAAATCTTGAGGTAGTGGAAGAGTTGATAAAAGCAGATCCTTCAACAATAAACATGGTTGATACTAAAGGAAACACAACATTGCATATAGCAACCAGGAAAGCCAGAACTCAGGTAAATTACATAATGTTTGTCAAAATTCCATAGACATATACTAGGTACTAGGGTCTGTTTGTATTGAATTATTTGAGTTTGTTTTCTAGCATAAATGTCCGAAACTGTTTGGAAGAGCTTGTGGAAACAGCTTATGACATATCCATAAGCTACTTTCTGCAACTTAATTTTGAAATCGGTCATTGACAATGGAAAAGGAAAATTATTGATATCTGTTTCTGAGAGGCTAAAATATGTAAATTTGTTTGTGCAGATTGTAAAGATGCTTCTTGGACAAAACGAAACAAATGTAAGTGCTGTTAACAGATCAGGTGAAACAGCAGTAGACACTGCTGAGAAAATAGGGAACCAGGATGTTAAAGCCATTCTATTAGATCATGGTGTTCAAAGTGCAAAATCCATAAAACCACAAGGATCAAAAAGCACAGCTCGCGAGTTAAAGCAAACTGTAAGCGACATAAAGCACGAGGTACATTACCAATTAGAACACACACGCCAGACACGAAAACGTGTTCAAGGAATCGCAAAACGTATCAACAAGATGAATACAGAAGGACTCAACAATGCAATAAACTCAACAACCGTTGTGGCAGTACTAATAGCAACGGTTGCATTTGCTGCGATTTTCACTGTCCCTGGTCAATTTGTTGATGATCCAGACAATATTCCAGAAGGGATGATACTTGGTGAAGCAAATATATCTCCAGAAGCACCATTTATAATTTTCTTTGTGTTTGATTCTATTGCACTCTTCATTTCTCTGGCTGTTGTGGTTGTTCAAACTTCGGTTGTTGTTATCGAAAGCAAAGCAAAGAAACAAATGGCGGCTATAATTAATAAGCTAATGTGGTTGGCTTGTGTGCTTATTTCTGTGGCATTTTTAGCATTGTCATTTGTTGTTGTTGGAAAGGAAGAAAAATGGTTGGCAATTTTTGTTACCATTATAGGAGCAACTATAATGGCTACAACTTTGGGAACTATGTGTTATTGGGTCATTAAGCATCGCATTGAGGCATCAAACTTGAGGAACATTAGGAAATCTTCAATGGAAAGCAAATCAAAGTCTTTTTCAGTGACAGCTTTGTCAGATTCTGAGCTAATGAACAATGAATTTAAGAAAATGTATGCTATTTAGGAGAGTTGTACTAACCTTGTTTGTTCTCTCGATTCACTTTTATTTTTGTTTCTCAAATTTAAAGCACCTGTAGGCTGATGGAAGTTTATTCAAATAAGGTGGAATTTCAAATGTATATCTCTTAAGACATAGTCTCATTTACTCCAACAGGAGTGGCATATTTTGAAGAACATTCTGCTCATATTAATCGTGATTTGAGTATGTTTTCGAAGTTTTCCTACTGATATATTATACATGAATTTTATTGTAAGTTCTTGCTGGAATTGTGGTTTTTGCGTCTCCCCTAGAATCCGCAGCAAAACAGAATTTAATTAGTCCAGACCACCTAATTGGATCTTCTAGTGGCATGCTAAGGTCTACACCACACTCATAATCGTGCATATTTTTAGGACTTCTAGGAGAATCTGAGGTTACAAAATTAGGGCACCTTTCTTTGATTGACTTTGCTGGGACTACTTCCTGCTAGTTATAACATAGTCCATAACAAATTAGTGTTGTTGGCTTGTATACAAACGCTTAAGTTACTTCAAATTCGAATTTCAGTAGACCTACTCATCGCTTACCATTATCTGGATATAATTATCTTGATATAAAGAACCGTGCGTTACAAAATTATACATCTAAAATTAGAGCTGCCCATAGTTACATCATTTACTGTCTTCATCTTGTAAATTTCAAAACGCGTCCAAACCTGTTTATCCTTGTTTATTCAGACACATGGTAAATTCATGTGTTGCCGACATATGAAGGCATGGCCTTTAATAAAATTTACAAAGAGTACAATTCCAAGATCATTTAGAGACGCTGAATGTAGGTTCATTCAGCTTGCTGTGAGAATCTAAAAAATCAAAAACACAAGGGTCTTTTATGCATTTGCAGAAGCAATTCAAACTTTAATTACCACTCCGGTCATTGTTCTTCTGCAAAAATGATTTTCAAGACATGAGTTGAAAATCATATCCAACGTGAACTGGAAGATCAGGTGTTCCATAGTCTTGTGGTAATATGCAGCTTCAAGTTTGGGAGCACTAGTGTAATCATTACTTTTCCACCATGTGTACTAATAATCGAAGGAAAATAACATGGGCTAATCGATTTTATTTCCCTACTTGGGGCATATTCTTGTCAACATTAAGATAACTTTATTTTTGTATAGATCAACTACCAGACACTGCATACAATATGATAATAATATATTAGGTGTGTTCGACAGACAGGAACAAAACAGCTAGGTTAGGTTAACCTCGCATCTACTCTAATATAACTACAATTCACATTTGGGCGACAAGATAACAGCTCTCAGTGGATCGAGATTTAGTAAAATCTAAGAGATAATTATATTCATACTCTAATAATTGTCAAATTGAAGTTACACTAATGCTTATATAAAATGGCTTTCCCTCATGATAAATTATATTCATACATAAAAGGATTTACACTGAAGGGGTTTTCTATCTGCTCCTCAATGTTGTGGCAAAGACGGTCTCTTTTCCACCATTTCATACTGCAAAACAAAATTATCCTGCCAAAAAATGTGTCCATTAGAAGCCTAAATAGAACAATTATTCTGCAATAATATAAACAACAACATATAACAGAGGAGTGAGAGTGGTATGTTCACAGAAACTCACCCTCCGGACAGTTTCGAAAGTGCTTGGATCAAAACAGTGGTAAGATCCTCTTTCGTATGTGCTTGTTTTGACAAGCGGTTCCATGTTGGGAACTTTTATATACCACATGCGATGCTCTTTGTGATAAAACCAACCTCGTTTGTAACTGAGAGCAACAACCATAGTTTATTGGTCATCTTTTGTATATGATTAAAAATAAGGATAAGTCAAAATATTTCAAACTTAAGGATAACCACATGGATAAGTAGGTAAGAATTTTCAGAGTGGTATGTGCTAAAACCATATAACAACTTAATAAACCACTCACATCTACTTATTTTCAAATTAAAAACTTTTTCCAAGAATCCATGATCGTAGTTATCCAAGAATAACCATAACCCGGAAACAAGGCCAAATAACAAAAAATTACAAAACAAAAGGGTATATGTGATCGAATGCATACAGTTCATTTGCTGCATACAGCTGTGCTTCATCTTTGGGCATGCTGCAATAAAAGATCAGATTTCATTTAGTACTAATATCATAATAACATGTATGCATAGTGAAAGTGAATAGGATTTGTTTCAAAAGGCACCTGTAAAATATGTAAAACAACGTTTCCAAAGTAAACTTCGCAAAATACCCTTGCTGTATCACATAAAAGAATTAGCCCAACTAAAATGCAAAAAATAAGGGCAGGGAAAACATATAAATCAAAAGACAGAATATCTCACGTGTAGAGCAGGAGGTGGTTTGGCATAATAACATTGAAGCACACTAAACTCTGGATCACCCTTAGCTGGTTCCTCAGACCAAGGAGACCCAAAAGTCTTGTGAAGATTTTCTGATGAATTCAAATTTAACCCGAGTGTTGTAAGATCAATTCCAAGAGCAAGAGATGTCAGGTCAGGATCACTCATCCTGATTACACTTAACAAGCCAAGCAGACCAAATGGATCAGGAGCAGATTGTGCAGTTTGCATAGACTTCATGCCATGATCCCTAAAGGACTGATTTACAGCTGACATTTGCTGAAGGCGAAACTGGGACTGGTTCTGGTGTTGTTGATACTGCTGGATGAGTTGATCATATGGACCGGTACCAGAAACAGTATTAGGAGAATTTAGAGGCCTTAATCCAATGCCAGGAGGTCCGCTAGTCTAAACCAAAATCCATAAGCGATTAGAACGTCAGAAACTTGCTTTGATGGGAATATGGAATTCCAGTTCAAAACGAAACCTCACATCACATTAAAAGTTTTAAAAAAAAATAAAATAAAAAAATACATTCTAACACAAAAGCAAGTGCCTCGTTTACATTAGGAAGTCGCGTACCTGTGAATGATACGTAGAGTTTGAAGACGGAAAAACATCCGACCCATGCATATGAAGATCTTGATTGTTCATAGATGAAAAAGAGACACCGCTGTTACTGACAGAAGGAGAATGCTGCTGTTGAGGACGATGTGATGAATAAGATCCTCCCAAACTGAAACCAGCAGACCTCCCCATCTGCAGAAAGAATACAGATAAGATTGAGAACAGATTTTGATCAGATAACAACATGGTAAGATTAAGAAAACAACATCTTAATCTTTTACTGTATGAAACTCACAGAGAAATGCTGTGACTGCATCATTGACATGGTATTGTCATTAAGTTGTTCTTTCTGGTGCATATCCATAGTAAATTCTCCATTACCACCTGTGTACAAATATTATCATAAAAACAAATGCCAAAGCCAACTGACTAACCTCTGTAAATTAGATTTCTCAGTTCTGCGAACGAAATTGACCAAAAATAATAAAAATCTCATCAGATAACTAACGAGATGATATTCACAACAAGCCATCAAAGATTCAATAATGAAAACGATAAATCATCAACTCCTCTACAACAATAGGAACGATTAAAGCATCTTCGCCAAATGTATGACAGGTCACACAAATATATAGAAAAAACTAAGGCAAGAAACTGTCATAATACCTGTCAAAACAAATAAAAGAAAATGGAGACAAAACACTGATACATTATAAGCAAATATCCAAAACTCCTTCAAGAAGAGAGTATAAACTTCACCCTTTTATAACCCCGAAAATAAGAAAATAATACAACTGAGCTGCATAATTTCCTAACGAAAAATGTGCTGCCAATTAGCACACAAAGATCATTCAAATCATACACAGTACCTTTGTATCCGGGTAAAGCTGGAAAGTCTTCATTTTGAATGCTAAACTCTTGGTTTTGTTGTACAATAGGACTAAGACCCTGTTTTCGTAAAGAGCCTGAAATGTATAGATTACATTATTCTTTTTTGTTGAAGGAGAACAATATATTAAACTAAACAATATTTTCCATAACGCACCCAACTGTCCTTGAGGCCCCCCAGCAGAACTAGGACGACTTGTTAGCTGAGGGAAGTCATTGAGGTCAAAGGGTGAACTGTCACTGGAATTCAAATCATTCAACATCCCCATAGAATTCAAGTGATGCACTGCTTGCATATGGCTTTGTGAAAGTGGACCTCCAGCACTGGGATAAGAATTTCCTAGCATTGAAATTACCTGAGGAGATCCTGAATCAAAATATGAGGTCTGGCTTTGTGAGAAAGAAGTACAACATAGCTTAATGAGATTCAAAAGTAAAAAAAACCAAATTAAACATATATAGGTGAATTTCTAGGCACTCAAACAAGTCATCTAATGCAACAAAGTACATAATAAGAAAACTATATCCAAGATAATCAAGTTAACAAGATATGAAAAGCGATAACCAAGTTAACAAGATAAGAAAAGATCATCCGCGAAAAAAGAGTGTAGTCCTATATATCCCTGGATAAATTATACGTAAAAGAAATACATAAAAAGAGTTCACATCCCTTTTAATATCTAATTCTAACTCTTTTGAAAGAGATCTCAACTGAACATATGAAGATAACCTAAATATAATTGGATATTTTTTAGGAGAAAATATTACTTCCATGTCACCTTAATGCACTTTTGACTACCAAAATACATACCTTGTGGAAGCACACCACTCATCAATCGATTTTGTCCTTGCACGCCTAAGCCACCAGATCCGCTGTTTCCATTTAAATTTAGACGTGAAGCAAGCCCAGGAATGGACAATCCTCCAGAGCTTATCCTCCCAATGTTCCCCCCAGCGACCATGTTTCCCATAGAACTTGAAATTCGAGGACCTGCATTTCCCAAAATTGGGGATACTCCCAATCCTGGAACAGCATTACGGTTACCAATTGCAGCAGAAGATGGAAGAATCCCAGGAATAGAACCAGCAACTCCATTTGTGTTATTACTAAATCCAGGATTTCCTACAACACTTATACCTCCTCTACTGTTGACTCCTGAATGTCCGTGAGAGCTTCCATGAGATAGCTGCAAATATGATATATAGACAGATGGAAATACATTAAACTATGCACCGGTAGAAAGATAATGAAAGACAGAAGAGTTGAGTATGTTCAATAGCTCAGCCATTACTCTTGAGATACTCAAACAAAGGCATTCACATGTACCTGTGACAGAGCAGAAGGAAGATTATTAGATGTAAATCTTCCACTAGAAAGACTTGATGTAGGTTGTTGAACCGCTCCGGTTGGCATGCTATTTATCGTTGAGTTTCTTGATGTAAGTGTACTGGGCATGTTGGGAATGTTAAAGCTACCATGCATGTTGTGCAACCCCTGAATACCACCTGCAGCAAAAAGGTAGCAATTATGAAACTAAATCAAGGAGAGGATAAAATGATCGACTCCAGCAAAGTATTCACACCAGTGTGCTGATAAAGCGGGGAGGCTGCACCAGACTGACTAGAAAATGACGTAAAAGTCCGCCCAGCACCGTCTGGAAGATTTGAAGTAGATCCGTTCAGAGAAGACTGCAAACAGAGCTCTGTTATAATTTACATCTATGGTGAATGAAAGGCCAGAAAAACAAATCAATATCTGACAATAATAATAAGATGATGAAGCTAAGAAAAAGTTGCATTCATTCTATGTGATAAATCCAATGTGCATAAGGCATGCTTTACAGAACATGGGATAGAAATTTTACTTGAAAATAGGTAATTTTCGAGACAGTCCTAAAAACGCTTAGCAGTCATAGACAATTTCTTGTGATATTCAAATTTAAGAAATGAGTACTTGACTAGGATATTTTATACTCGTTTAGAATTTGTCTAAGATTTTTATTAACTTTGGGCAATAAATACCCCTTACAGATGCCAAATGTTTCTAGGATTTTTGCGATAATTATAACATCGATATTTCCTTGTGCTTATACAGTATCGGCAATCAAAAGAAGTACTCTGTATTTATTGTTCCAGTCAGATATTTCCTTGTCCTTATAGAGTATCGGCAATCCTTATAGGATTTTTGCGATAATTATAACATCCATGTTTCCTTGTCCTTATAGAGTATCGGCAATCCTTCTAGATTTATTCTACCATGGAAAAGTATGGTATGTTTATCATTCTACATCATTTCGATTCTCACTACCTAAGCTAATATTTAAATTGGTTTCTGATATATCAAAATGTTGACAAACAATTCTAATTAGTACTAAATATCAAAGAATGGCATCATTGAAACCACGTGAATGAAAACTACAACATACTATTACTGCAAAATATGAATGATCAGAGACAGTAAATGACATAATGACATGAAAATGTACAAGCTTGAATAACAAAATCCCAGCCATTTACTTCAATCTAGCATAATTAAACACAACATTCAATAAAAATGAACCAAAATTCAAAACTATAGCAATTCGGTATCGATAACAGTGCATATTCAGTAAAGGGCAAGAAAAGATAAACACAAGAAAATAAAAATAAAAATTCTTGCTTGTTGTACAGGGCATAAAGGGAATACATTGAGTAAACCGGACATTGCATGAATTTCAACAGATCAAGCAAAATTTCATCCCTAGGAATCTTTCCCTCGAAACCAATCAACAACCTGCATACAATAAAATGTTGAAGAAAAATCATCAGATTAAGCATAATTCAGTTGTAAACTACTAATTCAGTAACAAAATAAGCACAATAGTTAACACTTGCACGATCGATCTGATTGGTGATTGAGAAACTTAATTTTGTTTCGGTTTGCGTGACTAGATTCCCCTAATTCGCAACGGAGAATCACGAAACCCTAGCTTCCGAGTCTCCGACGAGTTTCCGGCGAGAACGCGGTGGTTTCCGATGAGTTTCCGGTGAAGACGGTTTTTGTAGAGTGACGAGCAGATCGCAGATGGAAGAAAGAAGGGTTGGTGCGGTGGTGAAAAGAAGACAAGATGAGAAATTAGGGTGACACTAATTTAAAATTGGGTTATTGCTTTGTTCTTGGGCCCATTTTTGTGCTCAATAATTCAAATGGATAATTTATGACTTATGAGAGAATATTTAGTACTACTTTTTTATGATGAAAAATATTTAGTAATCTTGCCAAGCATATTAATAATTAATAAAGTAGTATAATTTAAGTTAATCCACCAATGATTTATTCAAAAAAAAATAATTTAATCCACCAATGATATGTGGGCACATCATTTGATGTGGTTGAAAAGACCTAAGTTGGCATACTAGTTAAATAACATGGTGACATATTATTAGATGTATACCTTGTTAGAAAAAAAATATTTTTTTTTGAAGGAAGAAAAAAAAAAATTACATGTATATATAAAATAATTTTACACATGCAATGTGTAGAAGTTAAATTCATACTCTTCTGTCTCAAATAAAAGCAAATATGTTTTTTTTAAAAATTTAATGAATATCTGATGTTTATGTTTTGTATTGCTTAGTTCAACCATGTCTTTGTTACTCAAGCGACACAACCTCTTATGTCATAGGTAGGGGCGAATGCTTGTATAGCAAAGGCCCATAAAAAAGAAAAAATTACTGAAAGAGGAGGTATATTTTTATATTTACCTACCTCTGAAAATATATACTTGGATACCCCAAATTCAATTTTTAATTGGTTAATATTCCTCCAAACATATATCAATTACCCCCTAATTTTTAATCAGTTACTATTCGTCCATACATATATCACATCGCGGAAGAGCACACCCCATTATTATTGTTATATTCTTTCAAAAAAAAATATTATTGTTATATTAAAATTAAAATATTATTATTAATTTATTAGTAAATAAATTAGGCAAAGGAAACGAAAAGTCACTTTATTTACACTGAAAAGGACATTGGAAGCCAGTTTAGCTCATAGACAATTATGAATGAATTTGAGTTTTTGAATGGTCGTCGAGTTTGACAATAAATAGCTACGATTAGTTTTTAGGGTTAAAAGGCTTTTACCCCGGGCACATTTTGGTTTACCTCCTAGAAGAAGAAAAAACTTGGAGATTCCCACTTGAAACATCAAGATTCTTTGCTTTACACCCCCAAAATATTTGATTGAATTAATTAGATGATGTGGCACGTTGATGTGTTATTTTTTTAAAATTCCGCGCGGCACATATAATATATTTTTTACAAAAGATAATACTAAAGATGTGAAATACCTAAAGTACCCCTAATGCTAAATTAAGAATCCCAATTTTTTTCTCATCTTCTTCTCCAGCGGCCTCTTCTTCCCAATCGGTTCTTGCCTTCATAATCATCCAATCCTATTCTAATCATCATCATCATAAACACTCTAATCACCCTCTCTCTAAAAAAAATATTTATGTCCAACAACGACATGATCTCCTTTAAAAACAAATCTCATTCCCTCTTTTAATCATCAAAATCAATAAAACAACAAGATCATCAACTATTGCTCCTTATACCCAAGTCCAAACTATGCTAAATCTGAAGATGGATTCAATAGAACATCAACAACAACAAGAAATAATATTCTATCGACTCGCTCTGTTCCTCTTCTTCTATCTTTTCTTCTCTTCTCTTCTCTTCCCAAATTCATGATTATTTCTTCTCTATTTTTTTCTTCTATTCCCAAATCAACTCGTGTGAGAGAACATGAAGATGGTGTTAGAGTTTGGCAGTGATGGATTGCGGTGGCTGGAGGTCGCGCGCGGTGGCAACGGTTGTGATTGTGACGGCGGCGTTCTGGTGGAGACTATATGCCTATGTGATGATGAGTTTAACGGCGATGGTGATGCGGTGATTGGATGGCTACTGGTTAAAGCAATAGTAGTATTGTTGGTGGTGCTGCAGAAGGTGGTTTGAAAAAACCACCAATATTGTTGTTGTTCTCTCTGTGAAATAATTTTTTGTTTAATATGTTACTACATTCGTTCCTGATTACAAACACTTTGACAAGTTTTCTTGTCTCCTTTTATAAGACCTTTTTGGTATTTCCAAGTATATTATACTTCTATTTATTTTATATCTTTTTCTTCGATCAGCATTAAATACTATGTTGAAAACATGCACTAATCATCTCTTTTAAATGATAAAATTGTAAAAACAATGGTAATTACAAACAAATTTAATATCATTTTCAATTTTCTTAATTCCCATTATTTTTTCAAAATGGTTATATAATTAGGGATAGAGGTAGTATTATTTTTAATTATTTGAACGGATTGACGATGAGGAAGGGTTTAGATCCAAAAATCTATTGTTGTTGTGCTGATGTTGTTGCTGTTTTTCCATGAAGTTTCTGGAAAATATATTTGGAAGAGAAAAGATGAGGATGAAGAAAGAAGGGAACATGAGTGAGAAAAGAATTCTGAAGTTTTGGAAAAAAAATTTGATGTATTTTTAAGTTTTTTTTTTAATAATTGTAAATAAAGACATGTTAGTGAGATGCAATAAAAAAATGAAAAACGAAAATAATTGTATAATCACTGTGCACCTAATCAATAAAATGTGACTCAGCATGCCACATAGGTTGAAATGTACGATCAAATGTCATGAGGGTTGAAAATCAAAGAATTTTAATTTTATAAGGGGGAATCTCTAAAAATAATAATTACAGGGGGTAAACCATATGTCGCTCAAATGACAGGGGTAAAAACCTATTAACCTTATTTTATGAGTACATTTTATATAAGTAATAGTTATTATAAAAAAAAATTCTTATTGGTTAAATTTACTGTCAATTTCTTTTTAAAAAAAATATTATACGTGGTTACCTCGTGAAAAATATTGATAGCTTCGCCGCTGGTCTTAGGTTAACTTTCTCATACTGTTCAACTACATGAGCATCTTTGATTACTTTTGTTTGTGCCACGTAAAGGGTAGAACACTTCTTACTTCTAACAACAATCTTAGATCCCTTAGTAAGTTTTTGAAGTCCCTTGAGAACAAGTTATCATAACGTTCAACACATGGTTTAGCCAATAAAAAAAAATAAAGCGGATGTTTAGAATATGTTTCACATCCCGAAGAGTTAACTTTGTGACATTGAACATCTTTAAATTAACTTCCCTATTGCCAACATATTTTAGCACACTTTCATGAATCAACTTCACATCACTAAATTCAGAGTATGTGGGTCGAAAATATTTCTACTAGAAGAGGCATGTATTGAAGTGCCATTATCAACAATATTAATAATATCATGCTTTTCAACAAGAAGCATGTCATGATATGTCAAAAATATCTTGTAAAATAGACCAAATACGTAGCTTATTCATGAGCTAACATTCCAATTGGTAAGACAAATATCTCCTCTCTTGTGAGCCGTCATCCTTTTTCTCTTTTATCCACTAAAGAGGGGTGATTTAGAGTCAATTTTTGACCCAAAATCACCCTTCTAACTCATTTTTCTATTTCTCTTTTATTGAAATAAGTGATTTTCACATCTATTTCGTTTTTTGTTTCATGATTTTGTCGTCTTAGTGCGACGTTGTTTTGTCCGTCGTCTTTGTGCGACGATGTTTGTGTTTCTTGTTTTGTTATTTGTTCGATTCAGATTTTCAGATCAGCTTCGATCCAGTGCAGATCAAATCAATGACTTTGGAGTCGTCAACGTTGCAGATCCGGAGACATGGACATTCCGGAGACTTAAATATAGTCATATGTGTAGGCTTTATTACTTTGTCGTGTTATGCTATTAACGTGGATGTTGTGAGTTTGTTCACAGATTCATCCCTTTTGTTTTTAGTGAATTTTCATTGTATCGATGTACTCTATCAATTTGAATGAATGAATATCATTTATTTTGTCAAAGAAAAAGCTTATTCAATTAAACTAAAAAAAAATGCTTATATTTAAAAAAAAAAAAAAATTAAACAAAAAGAAGAATCATGAAATCCATTTCCACAGTTGATGTAAAACTTTGAGAAAATTAATACAGTAAATACTCAATCTTAGCACTATTATCAACCTAATTTCCTACTACGTCAGTATTTCAAAATAATTTTTGATTTCTCAAAACGTTAATCGGTTTGTCTCTTAGCTGGTCTTTGTAGTTAATAGAGTTCATGTGAAGTGTCTAGCTAATAACACACATTGGTGTCACCTTATCCCCACAACCTCCCTCAAGAAACATATATGATGATCAGTATAACCAAAACATTATGGAGGATTGGTCTACCATTGTTATTATAAATTCAAAATGAAAGATTTTGCTCTTCACCGTAAACCACTACAAAGATTGAACTTTTATGTGATCTATAACATTACTAATGTTGCTTTTCTTTTGATTAAAAAACATATCATTGTTTTTTTTTTCCTTCTAAATTGTCCAAAAGCAAATTAACCATATAACCTTAAGTATCTCATGCATCACTTTGTTACTTGAGCAAAGACCACAAAATTGTTGATAGTGGTTAAATACACTTATGTTTGTTCTTGTAAAAATTGCAGGTTGAATAATAAATATTTATTGAGTTTTTTTTTTTTTTGTGTACAGATTTTTTCTGATTGTTTTCTAACAAGAGGTAAATTGAAGCATTTTATACTGGACTTGCTGACCCAAGAGACATCGAGTTTTTTTTTTTTTAAAGATTAGGGACATTGAGTTGGTGGGTGTTAGAGATGAAGTATGAATCAAATTCATAATTGAGAATTTACCTTATGAGAGTGAAATAATTTTAGACTGGGAACTATTACGGTATCGGTACCCTTACCTTATAAATTTATAAATTAACAGTCAATTTTATGAAACACATAGTTATATGTCAATATTTATATTTTAGAAATCATCATTTCATAAAAAAAAAAACACCATTTCATTATTTATAAGACTCATATTAAATTATTAACATTTTCTCATAAAAAATAATCAAATTCTATGTCATTATTATCTTCAAAATAATTTTTAAACTAATCCCTCCCGGCCTATTAAGAAGGGTTCAAGAGATCATGAGCTTGAGTTTATTGTATGCTACTCATTGACTTTTAATTTAATATAATAGATATATTTTTATTTGACAGGATATTTTTAATTGAGTTTATTGTACGTTTTGCCACTTGGTAGCCAGAGAAGCACAATTGCACAAAACATCATCCTCCCCACGCGTAATTCATCCTCTCCCATAATATTTCTTATCCAAACTTTTCACACCATGACGATTGATTGTGAAGGGAATAAATTACACCTTAGAAAGTATTAACCCACAAAGATCACATTAATGTCATCATGAGATTTTGGAGGGAAAATGTAATAGAAGACCATAATGGCTTTATATATTAAGGTTAAGAAAAGGTATATTTGTTTACACGTTACTTTAAGATATCACAAGATCAATATTTGTATCTTAGCATAATAAAAGGTGGATTTACACATCACTTTTATGAAACAATTGTTTTCGTTTGGTAGATTTTTAGGAATTATTGCTAATTAACGTTAATTAAATAAACAAAAACCAAACTGTGGTGTTTTTATTTAGTAAAAGATAGAGAAACTTCGTTTTGACGCGATTACTATAAGACAGCACTTGATTTGGTGTTACATTATGCAAGTCAATTTCCTATCCTACAATTTGGTAGGGCATATAGAACAGCTCGACTATTCATGCTTTCACACCACCTGGAACAACAATTTTCTTGTTCATATGTTTTGGCTCTTTCATATTCATATAAATTCACATATGATTTGGACAGGAAGATGAATCAGCCTATAGATCCAACAACCATTACCAAACGTATTTCTTAGACCAATTTATTTGTCTATAGTACTCCTCTTGGATTAATATGAAACTATGAGTTATTTGTCTTTAGTAAAAATTGCATGACCTAATTTTTTTTTTGTAAACCAATATATTTTTCGCACACAATTATGAAGACTAATCTATTAAAATAACTATGATTTATTTAATAGATTGATCTCTTTCAATATATCTTTGTATATGTAGGGCTAAGGGTTGCACGGTTCAGTAAGGCCAAATGATTAAATGCTCCAACTATCTACAATTTATGTTGCGAGACTTAATTTAGTCAATGAAAAAAAGAACAGAACAACCAAATTCTTACTATTTTTTTTTATGTTTTTATGATTAAAATTTGTTTTTAATTTTTCATATACTAAATTGAATCAAACTGTTTTTTTGTCAAAAATGAAAACAAGTCTTGACTCTATTTTTACTAATTAATCAATTGATATTAGAAATTAACAACGGAAGATACACTAAAACCTTACATTTAAAATTCCTTTAAAAAAGCTTTACATTTTAAATTATGTCAACGCATGTTAGTTAAGTTGGTATAAAGTTGACTCATATCTTACAATGACTTGAATTCAACTTTCATTACTGATATAAAAATATCTTTGAATATTGTATGAATTTTGGAGTGTACTTTGACATTGATAATCTCCCATAAGTCAATCCACGTAAACATTTTTTAATTAAAAAAATACATTTAAACATTGTAATGCCAACGATTACTCCACTAATCAAGGTAACTGGTTTTCTTCTATAAAGTGTTTTTTTTACATATAAGAAGGACAAGAAACAAAAGATAACGCACTACAATTTACAAAATCTTTGCCATAATTAAAAAATACAAATTAACTCAACTTCATTTTCCTTTTTGGCTTTACTTCTATTCACTCTCCATTTTTATTGCTTCTTAATCAACTTACCTAAACACACTTACCTCAACTATCTCAATTTTTATAATCTCTATGTACACCACACACGTTTTCAAGCAAGCAAGCATCAATCACAAACCATGCACCAACCTTTCTGAGTTTTGACTCTGCTTCCACCGTTTCTCTCTCTTACCACTACTTAAACAAAAATAAAATAAAAAACAAAGAATTTATGAATATGTCAAGAGTTTAGGTTGTCATAAAACATCATTGTATGTTCCAGCTTATGCTTAGCTAGATTCTTTCTCAACATGTCTTTGTTCTTCTCTTTCAACTATTTCAATTTCTTTCCAACAAACTCTCTCTCAAAATAACAAAACACAGATCCTCTCAGATTTTTCTTCTGCTGAACTTATAACACTGTTAAAAGGTGACACTTTCTTCTATTTCTCTTTTCTTTGACTTTTCTGATTTTTTTTCCTTAACATTTTTATTTATTTTTAAAAAATACCCTTATTAGTTTCTGTTTTTGTTTGTATTACAGATCTTCCTAGGATTCAGTTTGCTTCAAAAAGACAAGATTTTTAGAAGCAAACCAAAAAACCCATGATGTTGGATTGGAAAAAACATGGTTTGTTTATCTGTGTTTTGTATATGTTGTTACCCTTGTTATGTTTTTGTGCAACTTTTGTTCCATCAGATAATTACCTTATAGATTGTGGATCAACTACAACTACTTCAGTTGGTAACCGTAATTTCAGTTCAGATAGTTTCCATAAGAAGTTACTTTCAACTCAGCAAGAGATTCTTGCTAGTACTAGCTCAAAATCTGTTTCTGATGCTGGCGATGAATCACCTCTTTATCAAACTGCAAGAATCTTTACTGGATCTTCAAAGTACACTTTTCCAATTAACCAAAAGGGGAGACACTGGATCCGGTTTTATTTCTTTCCTTTTATTTATGATAGATACAATTTGAATGCTGCAAAATTCTCTGTTGCAACACAGACTTTTGTTCTTCTTAGTGGATTTACTGCTCAGAAGAGTCCTGTTATGAAGGAGTATTCTATCAATGTTAACACAGATACTCTTGTGATTACTTTTAAACCTTCTGATGATTCTGTTGCATTTGTGAATGCAATTGAAGTTGTTTCTGTTCCGGATGAACTCATTGCTGATGAGGCTAATACCTTGAATCCGGTATCATCGTTTTCTGGATTGGCGTTTCAGGCTTTGGAGACTGTTTGGAGGATTAACATGGGTGGTCCAGTTGTTACCTCTGGACAGGACCCTCTTTATAGAACTTGGATTTCAGATCAAAAGTATCTTCTACAATCGAGCCTTGCCAATGATGTTTCAAATCTTGTTGGTGTTGATTTTGATGATGGAGGGCCAACAGAGAACATTGCTCCGCGTAGTGTTTACGGTACTGCCGCGGAGATGAACACGAACACAAGTGGTGATACTAATGTTAATTTCAATGTGACGTGGCAGTTTGATACGGAGCCAGGGTTTCAATACCTTGTTCGAACTCACTTTTGTGATATAGTCAGTAAAGGTCTCAATCAACTTTATTTCAATGTTTATATTGACTCGTTGGCGGCTGCTAAGGATCTTGATCTTGCGGCTAAAAGTAGTAATGTTTTGTCCGTTCCATATTATCAGGATTCTATTACGCCTTTAGCTGACGGCAATAAACTTCGTGTAAGTATTGGCCCTTCCCCTTTGAGTAAGGACAGCCCTAATGCTATTTTGAATGGGCTAGAGATCTTGAAAATGAACAATTCTATAGGCAGTCTAAGTGCAGATGCGGCATCTGGTGCTGGGGGTGCTACTTCTGGTTCGAGTTCTAGCAAGGTTGGTGTGATAGCTGGTGTGAGTGTTGGGGTAGTGAGCGCATTGGTCTTGGCCGGAGTTTTTTGTGTACTGTGCAGGAAAAAGAAGAGGTTGGCAAGACAAAGGCAGTCGAAGACATGGATTCCTTTATCCGTGAATGATGCAACATCCCATACAATGGGAAGTAAATATTCCAATGGCACAACAATAAGCGCTGCTTCGAACTTCGAGTACCGTGTCCCTTTTGCGGAAGTTCAGGAGGGTACAAATAATTTTGATGAGAGTTGGGTTATTGGGGTTGGTGGTTTTGGGAAAGTATACAAGGGAGAGTTAAGGGATGGTAGAAAAGTGGCGGTGAAGAGGGGGAATCCGCGGTCCCAGCAAGGGATTGCTGAATTTAGAACTGAAATTGAAATGTTGTCTCAGTTCCGTCATCGTCATTTGGTGTCCTTGATTGGTTATTGTGATGAAAATAATGAAATGATCCTGATATATGAATACATGGAGAAGGGAACACTCAAGGGTCATCTGTATGGTTTGGGACTCCCGAGCTTAAGTTGGAAGGAGAGACTTGATATATGCATTGGATCTGCCAGAGGACTTCATTACCTTCACACTGGCTATGCTAAAGCAGTTATTCATCGTGACGTGAAGTCTGCAAATATCTTACTTGACGAGAACCTAATGGCTAAAGTTGCTGATTTTGGATTGTCAAAAACCGGTCCCGAGCTCGATCAAACGCATGTGAGCACGGCCGTCAAGGGGAGTTTTGGGTACCTTGATCCAGAGTATTTCAGGAGGCAACAACTGACTGAAAAATCAGACGTATACTCCTTTGGGGTAGTTCTGTTTGAAGTTCTTTGTGCAAGGCCAGTTATAGATCCATCGCTTCCTAGGGAAATGGTGAACTTAGCAGAATGGGCAATGAAATATCAGAAAAAAGGACAGCTGGAGCAAATCATCGATACAGCCCTTCAAGGGAAAATCAAACCAGATTCTCTTAGGAAGTTCGCTGAAACTGCTGAGAAATGTTTGGCTGATTATGGTGTTGACAGGCCTTCAATGGGAGATGTCTTGTGGAATTTGGAATATGCTCTTCAACTTCAAGAGGCCGTGGTTCAAGGTGATCCTGAAGAAAACAGTACAAATATGATCGGCGAACTATCTCCACAAGTCAACAATTTCAACCAGGACGCAAATGTCTCTTCTTCTGCCTCTGCTGTGCCATTTGAAGCTTCAACTGTCGATGATCTATCTGGTGTTTCTATGAGTAGGGTATTCTCACAGTTGGTGAAGTCTGAGGGTAGATGAAGTCCTCTTTTCTAAATTATGTATTGCAGTATTCTTTTTTTGTTTTTGTTGTTTTTCTTCAAATCAGTAGCTCTCTGCCACCTATGTAGCACCGACACTTCACATTGAAGGCGTGTCTGCTGTCCCACATTGACACAACACTGACACTTAAACATGTGTTTACATTCAATTATTCCACTTTTTCAAATTATTATCAGTGTCCGTGTCAGTGCTTCAGCTTCATAGTCACAACATAGAAGATTGAGACACTTCATATATCTGTAAAGAAAGATGGAGTTATTGAAACATGCTTAATTGGTAATCAGAGGTTTGCACTGGTCTATCTTAAAAATTGAGTGCAAGTTGTGCAACTATTTAGATATACCTTATCAATCAGAGAAATATCTGAATCTAAAATTTGGCAAAGTTCTCCCTCTAAACTGCCTATAAGAATTCAGTCACATGTTTGTGTTTTTCTTTCATATGAAAGATCAAGGCCTGATGTACTTTCATTTTGTTATCATGTATGTTAATACAAGTTAAACCATGGTTTATTTGATTTTCATTCATTTATTTCCTTTTTGTTCTTTCAGTTAATTTTTTTATATTTGCAGTTAATTCAAGTTGTATGGTTTATTTTTGTATGTACTTTTAGTCAATAGAGAAAGTTCTCTCTTTTTTTGAATAATGGTTCATTCAAGTTAATCAAACAATAGTATAAGCTATATCAGTTGCTGCAAGAGTAACAGAAGGTAACAAACTTTGTAACTAATAAGTAACAACAAATTATGCAGATTTCTAATGAAGTAATGATAAAACATTAAAACTTGTGATGGAACTTGAACATGTGATACATATCAAAGTAACAAGGAAACTTCTATATTAGCAACTAATAGGGCAATAGTTGTGACACAAGTAATATACTCTTAAAACACAATTGAATTTGAACGCTTAACATAAATGATACCTTACCCCCTTAGCCATCAATCATCAGCAATAAAGTATGAAATGGAAAAAGAAAAAAATAATTGATGAGCCTTACTGTTGGCTCTAATTTCTTGACATTTTCACTTTTGGACTATTTTGCTGTGTAGTGCTCCATATTTGGTACCCATCCCTATCATGGAAAGAAGTACTAGTCTTTTCAATTTTTGGAGTCAGTTGTGGTAATAAGAAAGTCAGTGACTAGATTGAAGTGAAGAAAATGCTACAAACCATATATATCCTATTCCACTATCTTCTACATTCCTTTCTCACCTAACATGTAACAACACAATACACCATTTTCCTTCTCATTCATTCATTTTCTGCCGGCTTGTACAACGGAAACTCCAAAGCCTACTATAGTCTTGATAGCTTGCACACGTTAAATTAAATGATCAGTTAAATATTTCTATGTCAATGTAATAAATAAATCTATATAGTATCTATTGTGGCATTCAACTTCTCATCCCACATTCGACTCCAATAATACGCAAACTAACACACATAGTAAGTATCATTGAAATATTTATTTCTTTCAAAAAAAACACACATAGTAAGTATCATTCATGATGCTTGTAAAAAAAAAAAATTATCATTCATGAGTCATGACCCATATGTACAAACCTTAGAAAACCATCTCTGCCTCTCTTAGACTAGGTCCCTTCTCAAAATTATAAGGCATTAGGCATATAACAATATATATTTTTCATCGTGTACCAAAGTTGTTAAGCTAATATTTATTCAAGTCTCACGCATAGTAAAGGAGATAAACAACTGTAACAATAATATCCTTCGCTATATGCAAGTGACAAAACATTGATCTACTTATGCTAAATAATTTATTAGCATTTATTTGACTAGAAAATAGAGGTTACAACAAAGAAGACACTACTAGTGTATGATTGAGCAAAGGAGAAGTTGATGTATGATTGTCTGTGTGTTTGGTTTCACTTCTACACGCATCAAGCTTACGTACATATCCCAATCGACCATGATTTAATAGAAACTACAAACTATAGCTTTGATCCTTATTCTTATTGGACACTGATCCACCATAAAAACAAACAACCACGCAACATTAGAAATCATAACAAGCCACATGGACCTTATCAAATCGAGAAAGCAACCTATGAAATACTGACACAACAACATGAGTGACGACATACTTAGCCTTCCCTAGAATCTTACAATTACCCTTCTTAATTATTTATTCTATTGCTACCAAAAATCACACTCTCATTTTATTATCTTCCCAGTAACACTCAATTTTTTCATTGAGAATTTGTAGCTCATCACATACATTTGCCTGCATGAGAGGCTATCAAGTTCAACTCCATCGCCATAATTGTTGGAGTTTATACTCTTCACAAATTCTACTTCTGATATTGGCCATTTGTAGAGGTTTGCGAAGGTTGGTTGAATCGGAATACTTTTGTTATTCACGCAATTGGATATGCTAACAGAAGCCATGGAACTTTTGAAGGATTCCAATTTCTGGAGCATATATAATACACTAAATAGTTGCAGTGTTTAGCGTGTAAAAGAAGTAACGAGAATATGAGAGTAATGGGGATTTTATATAGTTGAAATCTTAGTCATCAATGACATAATCAGTATTTTTAATAAATCTGATGACATTTAAAATTAATTATGGATATTCCAAGCTAGGTGTCCCCTCGAAATGATTTTTAAGCATTGAGAAGGCAAGGTGATTTTTATGAGCCTCATAATGACAAGGTGAATGTCTGCAAGCAAAATACAGGTTTTGGTTCAGTCAGTGAAACACAAAAGAGGCATAAAGTGCACAATGATGCATATTCAGCTCCTTAACTTTTTTATGATATCATCTCATGGCCAAAGCTTCTTTAACACCATCACTCAAAAAAATTCCTCACTTTAGCTGAGAGTACCACACTAAATTGTTATGTTGATCTTTGATATCCATCTCCAAGTTGGATCACCATCACTGAAACATTATGCATCCACAATTTGGTTTCTAAGTAAAAACAAATAAAATTGAAAAATTGGATTAATTATTTTAATTTAAAGGCTTAATTATAAATTATTGACAAATCTTAAAATGTAATTGTAAACCTTTTTTTATATATAGATACTTATTTAAAAACTCTTAATTAATTAAATGAACTTAAAAGTGAAATGTACAATTTTGATGTAAAATTTAAAACATGCAAATGTATATTTCTTATTTTTTTTAAAAGGAGGAATAAAATTTATCCTTAATTTAGATTAAAAAAAAAAAAAAGTATACCTATTGGACAAGTTCCATTAAACCAGCTGACTTCTAATGCATTTGTGGCAAACAAGCCAATTGTTTCAGTGATATAAGCTCGGATAATTATACATGAATATAAACCTACCCATTATTTCTATTGTGGTAGCGCCTATACATAATTTAAACTATGTCCTTTAGTAAATAGTAGGTTGAATAAGCTCAAACTAAATCAAAAGGTCAATTGTGAAACACTACATCGTCGATAAAGTATTAAGAACAGATTTAAACTAAATATTATATTGAATGCATAAATCATATACAACTAGTCAGATTAAAAGTGTTACAATTTTTTTTTAGTTATTTACATCCAATCCCAACACAAAAGAGAATTTTTTTTTTTTTTTTTATATATCCATGATATGCATAACTAACATAAGAGAGTTGATAATTGTTCGAGAAACATCAACAAGATTGATCGGAGGATGCTCTATCGCTACAGATCTCCCGATGGTGTCCCCGAGGAAGGGCTACAGTGGTAGAGGAGGCGAGAGGAAAGAGGGAGAGGAGTGGAGGAGATGATGAGAGAAGATGGATCATCCTAGAAGGCTTATTTTAATCCTTTTAATTACAACCATTTGATTTATTTTTTCCACATGTTTGTCATTTGTGTATTGAACATAGGTAAATGGAGCCAAGTTAAATGGAGCTAGGATGAACTCCATTCCTTATGGAGGAATGTATACTATATATAAAGAAAATATGAGATTTTGAGCTGACTTTTTCACTATTTCAATTATAAATAGAAGATTTTGAGCTGGCTTTTTCACTATTTCAATTATACTCTTGAACAATTTTTTCTATATTAATATTATATTATTGGTGTCATTAAAAAGGATAAAGACTAATATTGTATTAGCTATATTATTGATGTCATTGAAAAATATAAACATAGTTTATTGGGTTTTTTATACCTTGGAATTCTCAAACATCCAATCTCTATTTTTTTTTAATCAAAATCAAAATTTTATTAAAAAAAACATTGTTTATAATTAAAAGCGTTAGCACAACAAAAAGAACGGAAAGACATGCTCGTTAATGCCCGTCTTTCCGCTAGTTTTTTTATATTGTTTAAACATGTATGAAGAAAAAAAATCAAATATTTAAAATTTTAAAGATCATAAAATAAATTTGGATTTAGACTTAAACCCTATGTTGAACATCTATACTATATATAAAGAAAACTATATCTTTCAATATTTTTGGGCTGGATTTTTTTTCCAAAAATACCCCAATTTGCAATACAAATAACACATGTAACAAATAGATAAGAATAAATTTAAATATTAAAACAAATGTAACAAACACGATATTAATTTTTATATGTCTGATTTTTTTCCTTTATCATTTAAAAAGTGTACCAAATTAGATGAATATATTTATACTTATTTTTTCATTATCTCATTTATACCCTTAAACAACTTTTTTTTTTGGTAGTGTAAACAACTTTTTCTTTAATGAAGATCGTTGTTGGTGTCATTAAAAAAAAAACTAGATTATATTTTTTTGTTATATTGTTTGTGTCATTTAAATAGATAATCATGGTTAGTTTGGTTTATTATAACTTGAAAGCAACAAACATTTATATTTTTAGTTTTTCCTTCAATTTTTTTTTATATTTTTAGTTTTAATCAAAATCAAAATTTCATAAAAAAAACATTGTTCATAATTTTCAAACGTTGGCGCAATAAATAGAGCGAAAAGACTATAAGAATTCAATCATGCGATTTTTTTTAATAAAACATATTTATTTAACCAAATAATTAATTAAAAAAATTCAGATGTAAATCAAAGGAGAAAAAAGAATTTGAGTAGTAATTAAATTGAAAAAAGTGTAATTAAAGAAAACTTTATAGCCTTCATAAGCATATATAAATGCATAAAAGTCTTCGATAAATATCCCTCATTCCAATACATCTAATACCTAACATTCACTTGTCAGTCCCTCCCTGCTTCTTTATTTATAGTCCACTTTTCTGTTATTTTGGTCGATGCGGGACATTTAGTATGTCACTTGAGAGACAATTTTCACGAGTGAGCCAAAAGAAGAACAAATAACTCTCATATAGCTAGTAGTTAGTCCTTGACTCCCTTTCTCTATCTCTTCCCTCTCCTCCTGATTTTGGAGATGTGTTGTTGCCTCTTGGACCTATAGTTTGATTTTAATTAATCCATTCTTGCCTTATTAATTTTATATTCTTCAACTTTAGGATAAGTCATTTATATCATTTGTATCACAATATTGCAAAATTTTATGTTTGAGTGATGTGATTTGTTTGTCGTTAATTTTGAATAGCATTAATGTCCTTTGGATAAATACTTTAATTAAGTGCTCCTAGCATAAGTGCATAAGTATAAGCTATTTCTATAACAAAAGATAAAATAAAGATAAATTGTTTTCATATAAGCTATAAGCGATTTTCATGAGTTATCTTGGAGAGTTTATAGAAATAAGCTGGAAAAACAACTGATGGACATGTAATAAGTTGTTTCTATAAGTTCTCTGAAACAATCTCATAAGTTTTTCTGCAAGCAGGTGAGGTCAAATAAGTTAATCCGAATATATCTGTTTTTGATTTGTTTGTATTGGTCTTGCAAAGAAGTTACTTGTAGTTCAAGTTCTAGTACGATTGGTGTGTTAGCTGGTGTGAGTGTCGGGGGTGAGTGCGTTGGTCTTGGCTATAGTTTGATTTGTATTGTGCAGTCGAAGACACAGATTCCTTTATCCGTCAATGGTGCAGCATCACATACGATGGGAAATAAATACTACAACGGTAAAATAATTGTTGTTTCGAACTTGTAAAATCATAAAAACCTTATAAAATCATCACCACCCCTTTTAGACTAAGTCCCTTCTCAGAATTATATGGCACATAATTATTATTTTCATTTTGTACCATAGGGTAGAGCTAGTTTTATTCTAGTCTCATGAATATTAAAGATGTATGTTTGATGTCACTAGTTCTACACTTACTATACTCGCGTTCATACACCTATCGACCATGATTTAATAGAAACTACAAACTATAGCTTTGATCCTTATGTCGGAAACTGATCCACCATAAAAACAAACAACCACGCAACATTAAAAATCGTGACGAGCCACATGGACCTTATTGGATCGAGAAAGCAACCTATGGTCGACTGACACAGCAGCACGAGTGATATACTTAGTCCTCCCTAGAATCTTACGATTACCCTTGCTATTACAATACAATAGATTGCTAGCACAAATCACACTCTCCTTTACACCGATGAAATATTTTATGGTCTTCTCGGTAACACTCAATTTCTTCCTTGAGAATTTATAGCTCCTCAGGTACACTTGCCTGCAGGAGATGCTATCAACTTCAACTCTGTCACGATAATTGTTTGAGTTCATAGTCTTCACGAATTCTACTTCTGATTCTGGCCACTTGTAGAGGTTCGTGAAGGTTGGTCGAATCGGAATACTTTTATTATTGGCGCAATTGGATATGCAAACAGAGGCCATGGAATTTGTGAAGAATAAACTAAATAGTTAGCTCGTGTATGAGAGGCTGGGAGAATACGAGAATAATGTGAGGGATAATATAGTCTACTTGTGTGTATTAAATTAGTGTGATGGGATGTGACATAATCAGTTATTTAATTAAATCTCATGACATTTAAAAATAAATACGGATTGAACATGGTGATTGAGCATCACAGCATAGAGCCTCACTGCACAGGTTTTGGTTGATGCAGTCAAAGTGCAATGATCCTCTGCATATTCAACTTCTTAACTATTTGAAAACACCATCTCTTGCTCATGTTGAGTGTACCACACTAAACTCAATGGATCCACAAAAAACAGGATTCCAAAGAGACATGTTTCAAGATTGTCCTATAGTAAATTGTTATGATGGGATTGTTTCTCAGCACTGTCAATATTAAGTTCTTTAACGAAATCTTCGGTTTCCCCGGCTGCTTCAGTAGGCTCAATTGGTTTGATGGAGAAAACAGCTTATCCTAGATTGCCAAAATTTTCAGATGATAAAACTTATGAAACCCAAAGGAGTCTCCACGAGCAAGTCATGACATTTAATTAGGGGAATAAAATCTTGTAAATAAAAATGGAGGTAGTATAAAATAAGTGTGAGAAGATGTCACAAGATAGTTTTTCAACAAACCCGATGACAATTATGGATATTTCATGCAAAGATGTCCTTAGAAATGAATATTTAATATGAACAAAACAATTGAGTTTGAAGTGGTTAATGAGTTCGTCAAAGGACAAATAGTCAAAAAGAATTTAAATTCGATTTTTGGATGAAACAATTCTTAATCAGAGTACATTTACATCATTGTCAAAATCCAAATTATCATAGTTCATTTCCCCAAGAAACCAACGGGTTAAAAATTAAAAAATAATTAACATTGAGGAGAGTCATATCTATGTTAGGGCTTATATTATATGCTCACGAACTAGGATAATGTTCGTTTAAGTAATGGATCAATTGAAATGATTCATCTCTAGCAACATATTAGTATGAACTATAAGTAGGGATGACAAAAAAATCTGCACTCGTAGGTATGCGTGGATAAAATCTGATACGGATACGGAGCGGTTACCTTTATGGATATCCATGGATAAAATAAACAGATTTTTCAACTACCCGCTAAATAATGGATACATATGCGGATTTTACGGTATTTGCCCTGTGGATATCCATACTCGCTATTAAACTGAGTAAATTACATAAATAGGCTTAATATGTTTCAACTTTCTAAGCCAAAAAAACTTAGGTATTGTGTTTGTGAGTGTTATTAGTTATTACACGAATTTTATTTTTATTAAATGTAGCAAAATTTATTTATGTTTTTGTTTCGTGAAGGATCTTTGTTGTTATTGTAATGCAGGGATATTATGTTTTGCTAAAAAAAAGGAATGTGATGAACTTTTGTTTTTAAATTTTAGCTAAAAAAAATTAACAATTTTTTTTTGAAAATGTTATCCATTGATATTTGTATAAACATGTAGATACTTCAAAATTTATGGATTACCCGCTAAACGGATATCCGCGCGAATATGAATAAGGTACGGATTTCATATTTATCCAACAGAACGGACACGAATATCACGCTATCCGCGTTCATGGATATTCATTTACATCCCTGACAATAAGTGTATTATTTATATAATAACTAGCTTGTGCTTAGCACATGTTAGTTTGTCCGACTTCATTCGACTAGGAAAATAAATTATGAAATAATTAAATTGAAAAATATATCAATGTATTTTTATTTTTATCATGTGACTAAATTAAATAATTAGCTAAAATAAAGTATAATCTCTCATAGATAAAAAAAAATCAGAGAAATCAATCACATGCAGGAAAAATACATAAGGTAACAAAAAATATCTATGTTTTTTGAAAAAAAAATAAATATCACGCTAATAAAATATATATGTTTTTCACCAAAAAATATCTATGTTAGAAATATTAGAATAATAAAATAAAAATTATGGAAACTATAATATTAGTAAGATTGATGCATGTTATTTTAAGATAGAGTAATCAATTAGATTATTAGTCTATAAATATTATATATATTTTTGGTGAACAAAGAGGGCCAAAGCCCAAAAGAAAAGAAAAAAACTACAAAATCACACTAACACTCTTAGGCATGCAAGACTCAGATAAGTCGTTAAAGAGGAGATTCTTGAGCTCTTTAGGTGGAACCTCAAGAAAGTTCACATCATATGAACTCTGATTGAGACTAAAATTAGCTAGTCAATCAGTGCATATGTTTACTTCATGCCAGGTGTACTTAAAAATAACATGTCACTATAATTTTGAGAGGTCTCAGATACGACAAACCAAAATAGGGGTATTGCCATTAAGCTTACACCTCTTTTACCATATCAATCAAAAACATAGCCATTAAGGTTATACATTGATGAAATGAAGGGGTCACAAGCTTAAATCCTTCGTGCATAACCTTGTAGCCATTGACCATTTGAGTCTCGAAAAAGACCTCCACATCCTACAATGTTCATGGAACCCTTGTAAGATCTGTCACAGTTAAGCTTGATCCTTTCTATGCGGATACTTCCAACTGATGTAAATGGTCATCTTTTGTCTACGCCTTCTAGTCAAACAAGTATGCTAAAAAATCTCAAGAAAAATAAAATGTTATTATTGATCCCCTAAAAAAAACATATTATTGATCCCCTAAAGAAAAACAAGTTATTATTGATTTTTTTTAATGAATGTTATTATTGATTTCTCATCTAGAATAAATGGAAGAAAAAAATTATTTAGTTAAGATACTTCTTTTATCGAGAAATCATATGTTAGTTATTTCAATATTAATTTGCTTATTGATAAATTATTTTTATATTTCGACATATGTCTAACATGTAGTAATCAAAAAATTATATACTTAGAGGGATTAAAAACTCAGTAAAGATTTATACAAATTTATGGGTATAAAAATCATACATTTATATTTAGAGTTGAAAAAAATTAATTAGTAGTTATACTAATGGTTCAAATAGTAAAGTGAAACTTATACAAAATTTATATAAATCTCACCTCAATACCGAACCAATAATACAACTAATAATTAAACGTTTTTCAACGTACACTTGTTACGTCTTTATTTATAGATCCACATTTATGCTATAGTGGGTCGTTGTGGGACGTTTTGTTGTACACTCGGGAGACAAGGTTTTCTCTTGTATAGGAGAAGAAAAACACCAGTGAAGACCAAAGAAGCATTTTTGAATGAGTTGTTGTATTTGAACAGTCATTTATATGATAATTTTTTAGACAATCAAATTTTTTTAAAGAATGTATTGGCACAAAAATTAAAGCAATAGAGAGAAAATAAAAACAAAATGTGAATATAAGAGAGAAAGTTGTCACAAAAAATGGATGTACTAATATAATTTCTCTTTTTCAATTCTCACGAGTGAGCCAAAAGTAAAGAACAACTCTCACGCACTAAGAACTTCACTCCCTCTCCTGCTGATTTTGGAGATTGATGCCTCTTGGTTGGAAGTTTCTTCTTAGTTTGAAGAAAAAGATCTATTGTCATCTATGAAGCATGGTCTCCGAGAGAGACACTTGACACGAACACTTTGACACTGCTTGTGTATAAAATATAGGACACCGACACCGCTACATATGTGTTAATTTATTTATATACGATCTAAAATGAAAATAAAAATACATATATAAGCATCTAACTTGAGCAAGTTATTTGTCAAAAAAAAAAAAAAACTTGAGCAAGTTATTTCATTAGAAAAAAGTTTAAAACAAGATATCATAGTATTTGACCTTTATTTATTCATTTATTATCAAAGAAGCTAAAAATGTTATAATAAACTGTAATGTCAATTACCCCTTAAATGATCAACATTTCTCAAAACATATGTAACTCTTGTATTTGCGGCATGTGGAAGCAAGAAAGAAAGAAAAATGTTTTAGATATTTGTCTGAGTTGTCCGACATGGCTCGTATAAGTGTTATATAGGTGTCGGACATCAATCCTAGAAATGTTGAATTAAAGAAAAAAACAATATTATTTAGGACACCAATTTAGTTGTCCGACACATGTCGGACAAGTGTCATAAGAGTGTCGGACACCGACGCGTGTCAGACACAACGACACGCGTAGTCCTAGATGTGTTCGTGCTTCATAGGTTGTCATAGATATATATGGTCTAATTAATCAATTTTTGTGTTTTTAATTTCATCACAATATTGCAAAGTTTAATGTATGATTGATGTTATTTGTTTGTTGTTAATTCGGAATTAAATTAATGTGATTTGCTTGTCAATTAAATGCTTATGTATCAAGTCTTGTTTTCATAAATGGTTTAATTAAGTGCTTATGTATAAACTATTTTTGTGACAAAAGATGAAATAAAATTGCTTTTATATAAGCTATGAGCGATTTTCATAAGTTATCCCGAAGAGTTTATGGAAATAAGCTGAAAACACTGATGGACATGTAATAAATGGTTTCTATAAGTTCTCTATAACAATCTCACAAGTTTTTATGCAAGCAGGTAAGGTCAATTTAGTCGATCCTAATAAACCCTAAGTATATATGTTTTTTGCTTGCTTGTTTTGGTCTTGCAAAGAACTTACTATTGGTTCAAGTTATATTCAGGTTGGTGTGATAGCTGGTGTGAGTCTCAGGGTAGTGAGTGCATTGGTCTTGGTCGGAGTTTGTTGTGCACTGTGCAGGAAAAGGAAGAGGTTGGGAAGACAAAGGCAGTCGAAGACATGGAAGCGCTGCACCAGACAGAGTTAAGGGATGGCAGGAAAGTGGCATTGAAGAGGAGGAGAAGTCTTTGTTTGAAGTTCTCTGTGCAAAGCCTGTCAGAAAAAAGATCTATTGCTTCCTAGGGAAATGATGAAATTAGCAGAATGGCGATGAAATATCAGAAAAAAGGATAGTTGGCACAAATCACCGATACAGCACTAGCAGGGAAAATCAAACCAGATTCTCCTAGGAAGTTTGTAGAAACTGCCAAAAAATACACATGTTTTCTATTTTTCTTTCAGATGAAAGATGAAGGTTATTATGTATTTACTGACTTGTTAAAACAAGTTGAATCATGTTTTTTTTTTTGTATTCATTTGCTTCCTTTTTGTTCTTCTAATTTATTTTTTATATATATTTGCAAGTTGCATGGTTTATTTCTTTATGTACTTTTAGTGTATTGGCAAAGTTCTCTTACTATTGAATTTGTATTCCAGTTTCACAGATAATCTTAGCACGTTTTTATGCAACATTTAGCATTTTCAAGTTTCGCAGATACAACCAATGTTGCATTGCATGGTCAGTACTTGATTCAAATTTTGAAAGAGAGAGCAAGTTTGTGAATAACTTTTCTTTCAAGTTAGTCAAACAAGGATGATAACAAGCTTGCTTATATATGGAAGAGTAACAGAAAGTAACAAATTATATAAACTAACAACGGTTTTTCCTGAGTGGTGGTTAAATCATATATGATCGTGATATATCCTATATGTATAATCCACCTTCCCATTAAAATGTACTGTCAAATCAACAAACATGATTCATCAATAAGACTGTAAAATTCATTGAACTGAAAATGTATCAGATTTCTAATGATCTAATGAAGTCATAAAAAAACTTGCCATGGAACTTGAACATGTGATGTATCGTGGCAAATTCTAATAGGTCTCGCATTGTGTGGCACTTAAAATTCTTGCTAGATTAAAGTTTCACCCTTTTACATTGTATACTGCATGTATCACAAGTTTTCCTCTCATTTAAAATGCAACCTCTTTTCTTATGCTCTCTGTAACCATCACTATCTTCTCCTTGGACAATGGCCGAACAAAAAACACGATGGCGATGTAGCCTGTTCGTGAATGTGAAGACAAATTTTCTCTCTAGATATAACAGTTTCTATAGTAGTTACACCACAGCCAGTATAAAATGAAAAACATATTACGAGCGTTGGTTAATTGGCTCAGATTTGACATGTTATCTTTTGGACGATTTTGATGTGTAGTGCTCAAGATCTAATAGTCCATTCATATCCCTATCTTTTACATTCCCTTTTCAGTGTCTAGGTCCCGTCTCAAAACTACAAGTCACATAATTATATTTTTCATCGTGTAACCAAAGTGTTAAGGTAATTTTTATTCAAGCCTCACGCATAATAATAACAACGGTAATATTAATAGTAGGATAAGTTTATTCTTACGACGGAGCAAAATAACGAAAGGCACAAACTAATCTGATCTGTAGACAACACAAATTGAAAGAGCACCATCATTAAAAGAGTAAGATCAACACGAATTCCCTATCTTTTGCAAGCCTAGAATACTACACTACCCTGTTGATCTTCGATAACCATTGAATTCCAAAGAAACGTGTGGGTTCCAAGATCATTGCAGTAGATGAAACTTCTATAGTTGCAACTGCTAGAAAAATAATGTCACATCAGTATTATAAATTCTTAGCCGGCTTGTACAACAGAAACTCCAAAGCCTACTATAGTCTTATTAATAGGTTACACTTGCACACGTTAAATTAAATGAGTTCAATATTTCAATGTCAATGTAATATATAAATCTATATAGTATCCATTGTCATATTCAACGTTTCATTCCACATTTGACTCCAATATTACGCAAAGTAACACGTATATAGTAGAGTAACTTTCATGACATACAAACCTTATAAAATCATCTCTGCCCCTTTTAGACCAAGTCCCTTCTCAGAATTATATGGCACATAATTATATTATTTTCATTTTGTACCATAGGGTAGAGCTAGTTTTTATTCAAGTCTCATGAATATTAAAGAAGATAACAACTGTAATATTGATATTAATATGCTTAACTAAAAGCAAGCAAACATTTATTTGACTTGATAAAAGGAGGTTACAAGAAAGATACTAGCTGTAAGTGTAAATATAGCTTGCACGTATTAAAACCAGTAATTGATCAGAAGAGAAGATGTATGATAGCTTATATGTTTGATTTCACTAGTTCTACAATTACTATACTCGCGTTCATATCCCAATCGACCATGATTTAATAGAAACTACAAACTATAGCTTTGATCCTTATTCTTATTGGACACTGATCCACCATAAAAACAAACAACCACGCAACATTAGAAATCCTGACGAGCCACATGGACCTTATCGGATCGAGAAAGCAACCTATGGTAGACTGACACAGCAGCATGAGTGATATACTTAGTCCTCCCTAGAATCTTACGATTACCCTTACTATTACAATATAATAGATTGCTAGCACAAATCACACTCTCCTTTACACTGATGAAATATTTTATGGTCTTCTCGGTAACACTCAATTTCTTCCTGGAGAATTTGTAGCTTCTCAGATACACTTGCCTGCAGGAGAGGCTATCAACTTCAACTCTGTCACGGTAATTGTTTGAGTTCATAGTCTTCACAAATTCTACTTCAGATTCTGGCCACTTGTAGAGGTTCGTGAAGGTTGGTCGAATCGGAATACTTGTGTTATTGACAGAATTGGATATGCAAACAGAGGCCATGGAATTTGTGAAGAATAAACTAAACAGTTGCAGTGTATGAGAGACGGAGAATATGAGAATAATGTGAGGCTTTTATATAGTCCAAATCTTAGTCATCAGAGAGATAATATATATAGTCTACTTGTGTGTATTAAATTAGTGTAATGGGATGTGACATAATCAATTTTTTAGTGCAATGGGATGTGACATAATCAGTTATTTAATTAAATCTGATGACATTTAAAACTAAATATGGATATTTCATGCAAAGGTGTCCTTTAAAATGAACTATTAGCATTGAGAAGAGTCCTATCTATCTTACAGCTTATATGTTAAGATAATGTTAGTTTAAGCAATGGAATTGATTTATCTCACGCAACACTTAGCATGAACCATACGCCTGACTAATAAAATCATGTAACATTTTGAATTTTGCAAAACTCATCTCCACACTTTTCTCATGCCAATTGCACACCCTCGGACATACTTTTTCAATAAACTGCATTGCTCTCTTCTTTGGAGCTTAAAACATCATTTTCCTCGAAGAAAATAAAACCAGAAGTAGTACAGAGTGATTGAGCACAATATTCAGCTTGTGTTTGGATATCTCCCAGATGTTGCATGATGTCTTTGCAGAATAGCTGTCCATAAACACAGGTTTTGGTTGACGCAGTCCACTACACCATAGCTGTTTGAAAACACCGTCTCATGTCCAAATCTTCGGGAAGAGTAGGATAAAACATAAATCTCCTCTCTTCAGCAAGCTGAGTGTACCACACTAACCTATTATTGATCTTTGATAATCATCCCCTAAACACAATGGATCCACAAAAAACAGGATTCCTAAGAGACATGTTTCAAGATTATCCTGCAGTAAATTGTAAATTGTTCTGATGGGATTGTTTCTGAGCACAATCAATATTAAGTTCTTTAACGAAATCCAGTTTTCCCTGGCTACTTCAGACAGCTCAACTGGTTTGATGGAGAAAACAGGTTATCCTAGATTGCCAAATTTCCCAGATGACAAAACCAATGGAATCCAAAGGAGTCTTCACAAGTAAGACATGACTGCAACAACTGGCACATAGTCCCCAGTTCCTTAACTTGTGTGATATACATGAGCACCAACTTTTGAAGAATACCAAATTCATTATTTTTCACTACTATATGACACATAGTCCTTAGTTCCTTAACTCTTGACGTTAAAGATATAAATTGGACTAAAACATCCTTACTTAATCTTTTAGTATTTGTCATTAGTAATTGCATTCCAGAATTCTAATTTATCTCTTAGTTTAGGGTTTAAATGGAAAAATGAATTGGTAAGATAGGACATTGTCAATTGCAAACTACCTATCACAGACAACATACACATATACCATAATTACTCCCAAATCTTCTCCTAAAAACGTACCTCTCAATTCCCTCCCCAAACAACAAAATCAAAACCCGTAGAGTCCTCTCTGGCCTCTAAAGCACATAAACAACATCCATAGCAGCAGTATCAGTCTTAAGCTTCTTGATTTATTCAAAATCAAGAAGAGCTGTCTTATCTTTTGAGTAACAAAGGAGAATTTATCAGCAAACTGAAAACCAACAGTGTTTTCAGTGGAGAAAGATGAAAAAGCAACCGCTGTTCTGGCACGGAAGTTGACAAGGAAATGCATGCGTCCTTTAGGAAACACAATAACATCTCCACCTCTAATAGTTTTTTCAAATGATCAACAATTCCGCGGAATCATAATGTGTGTGCATAGGGTAGCTTCCACCATGATCAACTATAAGCAAGACTCTATATAATTATGTTACTATTAAGTGCAAGGGAGTGAAGGAGTGAAGTATTGCGAGTTCCATAAAATGTACCTGCAGCATTTCTCCAAATTCTTCCACAAATTCCACAATTCATTCTCAGTTGAAATTACACCGCCTAATATACACTTTCAATACACCAAATTTTCATTCACGCTCTTTTGTATTTTTTTTTTAGCTTAGATGTAACTCAACCAGAAACAGGACAAGGTGATTGAGCAGACAACATAAGGGTAAATCCTAACTATGAGCCTCATTGTTAAACTTATGTTTCAATGGCTGCAAAACACGGGTTTTGAATCTTGACTCCTAGGTATTTGAATTTTGAAGTCACTGCACGCTGCAGTAAATTGTTCCCATGGGATTGTTTTCTAGCATTATTCGATGTTAAATTCTTTAACGAAATCTCAAGTTTCTCCACCTACTACAAGAAGGTACCTTAACCTAGATTGCTAAATTCTCCAGATGGAAAAACACATGGGAACCATCAGTACTAGTTAAGGTCCACAGATTGCAGTACATTAGCACCCAGTGGTGAAAAAACTAATTGGTCATTCCTCAATTTAACAACTTAAGATGTTTCAGGTTAGCGCACACAATTACATCCTCATTCAATCACTAAGTATGTAATTAATATTTGCATTACAGATTTCTTGGAAAAATTGCGTTGGTTAGACATTGAAATTGCAATACATGTTTCACAAATCAAAAAGCAAAACCTAAAACAAGAGATTTAAAATCTTGATGAAAAAAGAAACAAAACGAGATCTGAAATCAGAAATACTTTTTGATTAAAACTAGTAGTTACATAACAGATTCAAACCATGAAACAGTTAAACTACCTATGACAAAAGATAATTACTCCTAAAAAACACCACCTAAATTCAACCACAAACCTTGCCAAATTTTCTTGACAGCAAGACTTTTCCCAAACCCGATAAAACTTGAAATAAAAAACGACAAGAAAATAACAGAAAATCCTGAAAGCCTAACCCCCAAATCCATAAAGAGTCCTTCCTTGTCTCTTCAATGCATAAACAACATCCATAGCAGTAACAGTCTTTCTCCTAGCGTGCTCTGTGTAAGTAACCGCATCACGAATAACATTCTCCAAAAAGATCTTCAACACGCCACGTGTCTCTTCATAGATCAAACCGCTGATACGCTTCACTCCTCCTCTACGAGCCAAACGACGAATAGCGGGTTTCGTTATTCCTTGAATGTTATCACGAAGCACCTTACGGTGTCGTTTTGCTCCTCCCTTTCCCAATCCCTTTCCACCTTTTCCACGTCCAGACATCTTGATTCGCAAAAATAATTCAACAAAAAACCTACACGATAAACAAAGAAAATTATAATTAATTACTCAGGAACTATAATTAGATATTGGGAAAATTAATGAGAATTTGATATACCTAAGAAGAGATGTGTGAATGAGATGTGGTTACTACGGTTTGGTTTATATAGGTGATGAGATTTAAGGGGTGGTGTGTTTTTTGAAAGGAGAAAAAACACAAGGGTTATGAATGTCGATCCGTGTGATGGGGTTTGAGGTGTTTTTGACGGTTGATTTCTTTTTTATCGATGGTTCAGAATGAATTAGAGATTTCACGGGGATCAATGACGTGGATTAGTGGTTCAATAGTGTTTTCGAAGTCGCGTTTTTGAAAAGGAAAATTTGTGATTTTTAGTGGTTGGCGGTTTCCAATTTTCATAGCGCGAGTTTTATTTTTGTTTTTTTGTTTTGGATGATGTTGATTGAACAAAGTGGCATAAACCAAAGTTATCATATTATTAGTGTAGCGACCATGTTAAATAGGATGACTCATTGTCACGGGTTTAGTTGAATTTTAGTGCTTGTTAATCCTCTAAAGTTTTTCTACAAATTTTAATAACTTAAGATTTGGTCTTAAACCCATTTAATTATTGATGTGGCGTTTAATTAGTAATATGGTGTTGACGTGACAAAATCTGACTGAAAAAGAATACGGATGACTCAACCAATGTTACTAAAATGGTCATTTTGTCCCTAATGAAACTAGACAAGTGTCAAATGACCATTCTACCCTTTCTTCTCCTTCCCTCTCCAAAACTCAAATCTCTCTTCATCAGATATATCTTCACAAACTCAAAGAAGGAGATCTATAACGGAGGGTGAGCTACCATGAATCAGAAGTCTTGTCACGACTTCAATCAGTTCCTGCTGTAAGACCCGAACATAACTTAAGCTTTTATGAACATTTCATTTTCACCGGCATCAAACTAACCCAGTTTCATCTCATGCTCTTTCATAGTCCCTCTTTGCCTCACTGTAACTAACTCCCTTCAACCCTCTTGCTTTATATCTTATGTTATTTTATCATTTTTTTAATTTTATTCTTAATTTGTATATGAAAAGGAGACAAGATTCTAAATCTAATCAGAAGAGCAATCAAGTTCCTTTTCCCTTTGAAGCTTTACCCTTGAATGAAAAACAACAACAACTTGGAATCAGGCTGAACCCCACTCGCCGAAGTTCAAAAGGCCACTGCAAACCGTGAGAATACTCTGTCCTAGTTTTCTTTTTTCTTAATAATCATCGCAATCGAGCCTCCATTACAATATCTCCATCGTCTTTTTCATCTTTATGTTTCTGCCTTCGTTAAAGAAACACAACCGTTTCGATAGCCGTTTTGAATGACAGTGATGTTGTTATGAGAATGCGTTTCGAGTTTCAACTTGCTGAATCACATGTGTTTGTTTTGGGAATGACGTTGGTTTTTGTTGAGAGAGAAGGGTGTGTTCTTGAGATTGAATCTGGATTTCGGGGTAAGAAGGAATCGAGATTTTAGAGTAAGATAAAGAAGACGTGGGTATCATGGTGATTTCGCACCTATCTGATCTCAATAAGGGTAAAAAGGTCATTTTCGATGGTTTTGTTGAGTCACCACAGTCCTAACCCAGTCAACCTGTGACACGTCAGTGCCACGTATCTAATCAGATGCCATATCACTAATTAAATATGTTTATGATCAAATCTCAAGTGATTAAAATTTGCAAGGAAATTTTGGGAGAATTAGTAAGTACAGAGACAAACAATGTACGAAAAAGATACTCTATTTAGGAGGAAACTTTTTGACAATATATATCAGTGTTTTAAAACCCTGACCGACCCAACCGGTTGGACCGGTCGACCCGCGAACCGGAGGGTGCGGCGATTTAGGAAGGCTACTGGACCGGATATGCAATTAACCCGCTGAAACTCGTGTGACCTGTCCGGGTCAGTGGACGGACCGCTTAACCAGTTTAGCCCACCCAACCCATTTTTCCATTTTTTTTTAATAAAAAGGCATAACATATATAAAGACAAAAACTCTAGTAACACGTACTCCCAACCCAAATGTCATTTTCAACCGCCGTTCTCCTCTCCTATCTCAACCGATGAAGATGATGAATATGGACATCAAGACTATAACAATTTGACTCCATAGGCATAAATAGTTAATTGATTAGTGAATTGTTATAACTTATTTGAGTTTCTGTTTTTTGTTGACTATACAACTTACTAGGGTTTGTAAGTCAGTTATATTTTGATTTCCAACAATGATTAGAGCATACTATGTTTTAAAGATGAAATCTGAATTATAACTTATTTGTGAGATTTTTTATGCAGTACTATTGTTTAATGTATGAGCTAATTTGAAATAGCTTGAATTGTGTTGCGGTTAAGATATTAACTTGCAAACTTGCAGCTGTGAATATAATTTTTTAGTGTACGAACTTTAAATAGAAAAAAAAAATGACAGGATTTTTTTAATCAAAGTTTCATTCATAGTGTAATTTTTGGTCATAAATATTTTTATATAGACCGGGTCAATAGTCATGCGGTCCGACCTGTGACCCACTGTTTCGACCAGTGACCCAGTGCCTTAACCGAGTCGATCATCGGTTCGGGTTTTAAAACATTGATATATATGTTAATAATATACAACCCTCTCCCATTTTTAGTCTCCTAATCCAACGTGTCATCCTCTAAACCACCTCTTGCCAAATTAACATTTTTTCGAGGTTGAGATTGGGATAAATTTTAGGAAATTGGATCAGAAAACCATAATCAAAATCAATTGTACAATTTTTAAAATTCATCAAAATACATTTGCAACTAAAAAAAATTGAATTGGTTAATTTCCCTCCAAGAAATCAACATTTCGGGCCACTTTTTAAGAAACAACGAAAAAAAATTAAGCCATGCCAAATATCATGTCCAACCCAATACTCAATTTCAACTTTTTTTTCATGGTCAATTAATGCAACCAACAAAAGGGGTATGCTTTCCCCGATCTCACGCTGGAGAAATAAGAGAAATGCTTGAAACTGAAAAGCAAGAGGACTATGAGACAAACAACATTATCAACACATTTATACAAACCAACAAAGACTTTCCTCAATGGATGATTAATATCCCCAACCCATTACCGTCGACTTTCTCTTAAAAATCCATTTTCCATTCAAAGTGTTAGAAATCGAGGGTTATACAGGCTTCAACAAAGGGGAGTCTAGACAAAATCAGTCCTGAGGGGTGGATTTGAAGGATAGGATCAAGGTGAATTTAAATTCATAAGGTAAAAATCTTTTACTTATCTATTTTGAAATTTTCCCTTCAATTTTGACCTCAAATATTATTGTTTTATAATTAACCTCAAACCCTAGGATTTGTGTGTAAAAGGTGCGGCTTGGGTTGAACTAAAATGCACCCAACATTGTTTTGTGTTGACATAGCATTGCTTTCTTTCCCTCTTTTGTTCTTTGTTTTATGTTTTTTATTTCCAAAATTTAAAATTAGTTTTGTAAGGAAATTTCACAAAAGACTAAAAAATGTCTAAACTTTTTTAGTTTTCTTCTATTTCTGAAATTTCAATTGTGAAAATATTTTGGAACTTGAAGGGTAAGTTCATTCGACTTTGACACAATAAATAAATAAATGGAAACTCTACTTTACAAGTTCATAAATGACCTCTTTGAAGGGAAATGTTACAACTTTGAAAACATGAGTGTTGTTAACAATGGCGATGCTTCTAGAACCACTAGATACAATACAAACTTAACTTTCAATTTAACTCTAAGGTTCAATATCTCCCCAATCTGAATATCACTAAGTCACCGTACCATTTGATACCAATTTCTGAAGTGGTCGGAGAAACCTTGACTTTAAATATTCGTAATAGTTTAATGTCAACAACTTTATGTTTATCTAATTATTTTTTGTTTTTAATCCTTTTAGACCTTATTGGTGTGTTTACTGGAGTTGGTAGTGAGAGGGGATTAGAAAGGAATGGTACCATGACAAAGCTAAATGTGATTGAACTTAAAGCAGGAAGGTAAATTTCTGTTTTTTATGGTGTTAGTTTTTTAAAAGTTATACAAAATGTTGACTATTTTTTGCTATTATTTTTTAAAAAGATACAAGATATAATGTACACTATTTAGAAGCTATGTTGATGACATTAACAATTTCATAGCAAGTGAAGACATCCAAAACGCTATTGTCATCATTCAGCTAGCTGAGGCTAAGAGCTTTCAAGGTTATAAACGCACTTTAGTTCAAGTTATGCTTTAAATTTATGACATCATAAGATGTCACTTGGTTTTTTATGTTTTTCTTCTTGTATATTAGACTAAAATCTTTCATATGTGTTTCTTTTAGATAAGATACATGTGCAGGATTGTCTTAATTGTACTAAACTGATTTTCAACCCTACTTGCGTTGATGTTGTAATATGTCCAGTTTGGCAAGCGGACAAGTAAACTCTTATTCTCCGCTTTTTCGAAGCTTTTGGTGCCATTTGTTTGTCAGTGACACGAAGAAGGTTACTGACACCACCTGCCTCTTGGGCTCCACCAAGGAGCCCTCCTGAATTACAACAATCACCAGTAAACAAAAAACAAATTTCATCTGAAAGATCCCCAAAGATTTCATTAATGTCGTGATCTGTTACTCTAGTATATCCATGACTTTCATAGGGCCCATCAACAAAACCCTCAATGAACTTTGTGGAGTTGTTGCAGCGATCCTCTACTCTGCGGACTCCATGTCTAGATAGAAACAACACCACCGTGTCTCCTTTTTTTATTTTCTTTGTCAGCTCACACATCTTATTCAATATAACCACTTTGTCTTGGGTTATTTGGTTAACATTATTTATGATTTCAATATTGGACTCTTGAAAATCAAAGCGGTCAACCAAAAATTCACGAAAATGTTTTGCTGATACGAAGGGGCCACTGATGGGTGGGACCTTATCATCGCGCATCTTCTCGTATTGAAAAGAAAACATTCAACCGTGCTTGGTCATATGATGTCGGTGATTGTGGTATAGCTGAAATTTTACAAGTAGAGTTACTAAAATACTATGGGATGTTCCTTTTGTTTTGGGAAGGTGATTGACCTTGTTACTGAAATTTTACAAGTCGGCGGATGAATAAGAGTTTTGTTTTGGGTTACAGACCCGTTGTGAAACAAGAATTTGAAAGAGAAGAACTAAGATGTACTGGTTTTTTTTAAAATTTTTATTGGGCAACCTTCATGAATTCATCATTTACAAGTCGGTGAATGAAGAAGAGTTTTGTTTTGGGTTACAGACTCGTTGAGAAATAAGATTTTGAAAGAGAAGAACTAAGATGTATTGGTTTTTTTCTTTCTTTTTTTGTTCTGGGCAACCTTCATGAATTCATAATTTACAAGTCGGCGGATGAAGAAGAGTTTTGTTTTGGGTTACAGACCCGTTGTGAAACAAGAATTTGAAAGAGAAGAACTAAGATGTACTGGGCAACCTTCATGAATTCATCCACTTTCAAACCCAATTGGTTTCAGACAAAAACTAGTTTTCTATCTCAAGTTATGACCAAATATCACATGTATATCCATACAATTTCAATTTGACACTGATGAAACTCGACTCAAACCTTACAACCCCAACAAGAACAATTGAAATGTCCAAAATATACTAACTTTATAAACTTGTTCTTATTGAGATTGTAAGGTTTGAATTAAGTTTTACTGTTATCAAATTGAAATTGTATGGCTATACATATGATATTTTGTATGTTTTTGTAAAATTTATAAAGGCGAGTGAGAGGAAGTTGATCTTCCCTTGTGCTTGTGTTTTGAACTCGTAAACAAGTAAAAGAGGAAGTTGTAGTTAGATTAAGTTGCTTTGGAAGTGAAACTGATTGGGTTGGATGGTTATAGATTAGTTTAATGTACGTGTAATTGATTAATAGTTGTTAATTATGGTTTAACAGGTGGATAATTGCATTTACTAAAGTTTATTGTTAATTGCATATGTTAATTAATTGCAATTGATATGACTAATGCAATGAAAATTATTATATTGAGTAGTAAAAATCTGACAATATGTGAAGTAAAGCCTTAAATGTAAGTAAACAAAAAAAAGTTTGGTGTAAATCATCAATATCCTTCCCACGTAACTGCATAATCAAATGGACGACAAGACATCACTTCACAATAATTAATACAAAGTTGGTAGGTTTTAACCAGATCAATAATTAAGTCTTCATGCTTCCAATGGATAAATTCAAGACGTTCTTTAATAATTAATATTGTGTATGTAAAGGGCGTAAACTTTGGACGAGGAAGGGTAAGGGTTAGAGGATACAAAGTTGGAGGATGAATGTTTGATTTCCGATAGAAACTGAGGTAATTGTAAACCAAGGAGTGTACTCTCGGGGAATCAAAATTTTCAAGTGTCTGGATAACAGAATCCATAGTCGAACGAATGTTGAAGAAAACAAGTATAGAGTGCAAGCGAGTGAACCATTAAAGTAAGTTTGAAAGATCAAAGGAAGGGTAAGGGTTAAAGGATACAAAGTGTAAGCGGTTGAATGTTGAAGAAAGTTTAAAAGATTGTTTGAAAGAACATTAGAGAAGTGTAAGCGGAGTGAACATTGAAGTACAGAGTGTAAGCGAATGAATGTTTTACAATCAAACAAATTTCAACTACGTGCATGTTTGCTTCCATTTAAAGGGATCATAATTGATTTTTGGAGGTATAAAATTGATTCTGACATGTTCGATTGCTATCGAATATAATTGATTCTACCTTCATAATTGATTTTAATTGAAGATATGATTTCTATTTTCTGATTCTAAAATTGTTTTTCTCACACAAACTTATAGTCCAATTCACTTTTACATGAATGGATTCAAATATAAACCACTTTTATTAGGTTTGGCAGACCGATTCATACATGTTAACTCATTTTGACAGTTCTATGGTTACGACTCTCTACATTGGAAATATATCCTTGACTTTAATTTACTTCACGATCTACAAGTTGGTGGTTGCATCAAATTCACACAATTAATCTTTGCAAGTTTCTAATGTAATTACTTATGTGGACACTTCAGGATTAAGCTTTGGAAAACGATGTTAAGATTTTAGTGAAAGAGTCATGCTAACATGTGTTATAAGAAAAATTAATTAAGATTTTTTTTTTTAACGTTTTGAGAAATAAATTAATCCTTTTTCATGAAAGATACATGTTAAGGATTTGACAAATAACAAATATTTATTAAGAAAAATCAATTTTTAACTTTTTGAAAAGTAAATTGCCACAAATCTCAGTTCATAATTTCTATCATGGTATCCTAACATTTTCCTCAGGGAAAAAAGAAGTCGATTTAATGATGGTTTGATGCCAAAATAAGGCTTGAGGGATTAAAGTTTTGGAGATTGGGCCGGATATTTTATTCGAAAGATTAAATTGCGAAGAGAATACCCTCTTTATCCTATGTAACAAAATTTACGGGTATTAAGAAAAATTGTCTGAGTAACAAATTTGTATTAAATATTTATAATTATTATTGAATTATCCTTTGTTATAGATATATTTAATGTTAATTTTTTATATTCAAGACAAATTGATAATATTAATGAGAGAAATATTTGAAAAAAAGTAATAAAAACATATAATTTTTTTTTTGAAAGACATAAAAATCTATAATTAGGGACAAAGAATAATTTTTCGTAAAGACATTTTTAATTTTTATTTGGGAGCCCCTAATATGGTCCTCAATTTTAAAGGTCTACTGGTGCACTTTTCAAAATTACCCATTATAGTCTGTCACTTTTTTTTTTTTGGTGATGGTTGTCTTGTAAATAACTTAGCTCCTTCTACTGCATCAATATAAAAATTCACAACAAAACCTCCATATCCAACTTTTATGCATCTTTATAAAAAATTTTACACATTTGCCTTGCTCATACACATATACTATTAAGCTATTGCTTTTATCATAATTTTCAGATGAATCATCTTCTTCTTTTTTTTTTGGTACAAAAAAGAGGGCTCGGCCCAAGAAAAAGAAAACAAAGCGATTAATCGAACATTTTGAGGCATGCAAGCGCCATAAATTTCATAAAAAAGGAGACATTGAAGCTCTTTAGGAGGAGTCTCAATCATATGTAAATCAAAGGTGTCCAAAGATAGACTAAAATTAGCTAGCCAATCTGCTGATTTGTTTCCTTCGCGCCATGTATGGTTGATATGAACATGCCAACTCATGTTTTTTGGTCACAAATGCGCCGAATCAAGGTAGGAACATTTCCATTGATGTTACATTTCCCTATTACCATGTCAACTAAGAGCGATGAGTCGCTTTCCACTTGCAAGTGTGTGATCCATTCTCTTCGAGCCATATCCATACCAATATACATGCGACATGCCCCACATCTCTACATGTAACACGTCGCATGAACCTATCTTAGGAGCATAGCTATTCAAACAAAGAAAAGTTATGATTCATTTGATTGCCACGAGGAATTAAATTACTACTGAAAAATTTGATTATCTGTTGTTATTACTTGCCAAGCCTTTCAAAGTAAAACAAGGAGCATGATGTTGGATTGACGAGAAAAGGTTAACATCATGATACTGGACATTCTACACTCATGTTTTCAGATCCGTTAACAAACGCAAATTCTAATTCAATCGAAAAAATTGCAAAGCAAATTTTGTAATCCAAACCCACCTTTTCGAACTCTAACTTATATATCATCTATTCACGAACACAAATCCTCACGTCTTCAAACTTGCCGGCCCTGTCACCATCGCTGTATATCTCAACCCAGAGAGGGAGGAGAAAGAAGAAGGTTCTTTCTCAACCGTCACGGGCTTACATCATTGGACCTCACACCCCGCATTTGACCCAAATATCACTGAACTAGATCTGAAACTTGACGGGTTGCATAAGACGAAGGAAAATGATCACTCATGCACACTTTAGAAAAGTATTTTTTGTTGTGTGGGACCATGAAACAATTTTTTTAACCGGCTGTAGATAAGGTTTAATTAGAGAGGTCCACTGATAGACACTTAAAATTGGAAAATTGTTCTTCTCCCAACAAAAAACACTCACTCCCACACAAACTGATCAAAATACCTACTGCGTGAGTTAACTCACGTTCAGTAAACTGAAATATAACCTACATGAGTTAACTCACGTTGGAGTTATAACCTACATGAGTTAACTTTTTTTTTTGAATGGCAAAGTAATAATATATATAAACAAGGAGGGATCTGTTGAGGCAAAATCCCAAATTAATTTTAAAGATAATAAACTTTAATGATTAAGGATTAAATGGACTTTGATTAATTCTTTGGTATTTAACTTGTGCTCTTGAGTGTTTTACTAAGACAGGAACA